>Ga0310691_10003421_pt1 | contig 19115 bp, 9 predicted proteins | sample 176DNAGHGlowgp2_FD_203887 | JGI IMG/M metagenome (GOLD analysis project Ga0310691, IMG submission 203887) | Sheep rumen microbial communities from Palmerston North, Manawatu-Wanganui, New Zealand - 1766 DNA GHGlow gp2 (v2) (version 2) | ecosystem: Host-associated > Mammals > Digestive system >...
TACACTCGAAGCGGATGTCCAGGGCGCCTCGGTGACGGCGACCGCGAACGGCGGCGCGCTGGAAACGAAGGCCATCACGGCCAACAACGGCAACGCGGCCCTTTCCGGCGCGTCCGTGACGACGGACGGCGACGTGACGGCGAGCGGAGCGAACTCCGACGCCACGATTACCGCCACGGGTGGTGCCGCGACGACGGGCGGGACGGTAACGGCCGGCCGCGACGTGTCGATCGCCGCCACCGGCGGCGCGAACACGACGGCTGGCGCGGTCGAGGCGGGACGCAACGCCACGATCAACGCCGGAACCGGGGAGGCGCAGGTCGCGGCCGTGACGGCCACGGCCGGCAACGCGGCCGTGATCGGCGGCGCGGGAGCGACCGTCGGCGGAAACCTCACGGCCGGCGGCAACGCGGTCATCGTCTCGGCCGGCGGCGCGGCGACCATCAACGCCGGAAACACCGTCCAGGCCGCGAACGTCGGTCTCCAGGGCGCGACGGTCGCGAACAACGGAACGGTGGCCCAGGGCGTGAACCAGCTCGCGATCGTCCAGACGGGCGGCGCGGAGATGACGCTCACGGACGACACGATTCCCACGGGCGCGCAGACCGTCGGCATCCGGTCGGCGGGCAATCTCACCGTGACCTCGGACCACGATCTCGTCTTCGGAAACGCCTCGGTCTCCGCGGGAGGCCGGACCGTCGCAGCGAACGGCCTCGCCTCGACGGCGGGGACGGTCGAAGTCACAGCTGCGGGAAACATCGCGTCGAGCGCCATCACCGGCGCGAACGGAACGACCGTCACGGCGGAGAACGGAGGCGAGATCGACGTCGCCGGCGACCTCGGCAAGGGCGGCGCGACTGTCGTCACGGCCGGAAGTCTCCAGAGTGGCACCCTCGCTGGCGGCAGCGCGACGCTCAACGTCGGCGGCGAGGCCAACGTCGGAACGCTGGACGTGGGCGGCGACGTGAACGGCACGGTGGGCTCGCTCACGACGGCCGGCGGGAACGCCGGATCGGTTGGTCAGGAGAACGGAGGGTTCCACTCCGGCGACGTCGTGGTGAACGGGCAGCTCGCGACCGGCGCCTTCACGGCGGACGTCGCGACGCTCGACCTCAACGCGGGTCTCAACACGGGAGCGCTCGTCCTCAACGCGACGGCGGTGGACGGCGCCGGCCAGACGCTCCAGGCCACGACCGCCGATCTCAACGTGACGGGCGCCGTAGCGCTCGACACGCTCGGCACGACGGGCAACGCGAACGTGGAGGCCGCGTCGTACGTCGCGGACAACACGAACGTCGACGGCGATCTAACGTTCGACAACGTCGGCGGTGAGGCCAACGTCGGAACGCTGGCCGTGGGCGGCGACGTGAACGGCACGGTCGGCGGTCTCTTCACCACAGCCGGCGGTCAGGTCGGCTCGATCGGCCAGAACGGAGGTTTCAACGCCAATGGCATCACCGTCGACGGAGAAGAGTTGAATTCCGGTCCCGTGACCGTGACGCAGGGCGGAACGGTCACGCTCAACGGCGCGTTGAACGCCGAAGGGAACGCCGTCGAGCTCAATACGGCGGCGACGACGATTATCGGCGGCCTCACGGGCGGAAACGTCACTATCAACGCCGGCGGCCCGGTGACGGGCGACGGCCTTCTCGTGGCGGATCAGCTCAACATCGCCGCAGGCGGCAGCGAAATCAACCTGCCGAACGTCCAGGCCGCCAACCTGAACAACATCACGGGCGGCAACATCGTCCTCACGAGCGTGCAGACCGGCCAGGTCCAGATCGGCACGATACGTGCCAACGGGAACCAGCTCACGCTGACGTTCAACAACGCTGGCGAAGTCGTACTCGCTCAGGGCGGCACCGGACTTTCGTCCGAGGGGAACATCCATCTTACCGTCAACGGCGCTGCGTTTGGCACGCGAGAGCAACCGATTCCGGTTTCGTTGAACGGAGTTCTGACGTTGGACGGAGAGGCGGTACTGCTGCATTTCATTCTCCAGATTTCCGCTGACCAGGACGCCGAATACAATCCTGGCGGAAAAGAAGGGTTCGCGCTGATGAAGGATCCGGTTACGGGCGGCTGGCGCGTGCTGACGACGCCCCAATACGAAAGGCTCATCAACCGCGCGCTTGCCTTCACGGTCGACGCGCCGGAACTCAAGAGCAAGCAGGGCGTGTTCGGCGATCCGGCGTTCGTCCACACGAAGATGAACGTGAGCGAGGCCCGCTCGATGGGCAACATGGACTCGCTTGCGCTCAACGACGTGGACTTCCGCGGCACGTGGCGCGAGATCCTCGAGCACGCCGACGTGTTCGAACTCGACTGGAAACCGGCGGTGTCCGTACTCGACCACCCGCTCGACGCGAAGCTCAAGGCGGTGAAGTCGGAGGTCGAGATGCAATCGGACGTCCATCCGTTCGCCCGGGCCGGGGCCGTCACCCCGGGGGGCCGGTAAAGGCCGGATCGCGGCGCAGGACGCAGGCGGGCTTTCCGCCGGGTCCCGCGCCGTCCGTCATTTCCATTCCAAACAGGTAAAGAACAACATGAAATTCCAGACCATCTCCCGTTCCGCGTTCCCGGCCGCCGCCGCCTGTGTCGCGGCCCTTCTCTGTTTTTCTCCTGTTTTCGCGTCTGCGAGCCCGTGCGGATGTTTCATGCCGAGCGCCGACCACGTGAACACGTACTCGAACCTGCTCGCGACGGCCGGCGTGGTCGAATCGTGCTACAATGACGCGGTGAGCGCGTACGAAAACGCCAAAAGCGCGTGGGACGAGCTCGCCAAGAAGAAGGCGGGGCTGGAAGCATCGCTCGCCGAGTACCGCGGGATCGAAATCGACTATCGCCGGCTCCAGAGCCAGATTTCCCCGTCGATTCTCGAAAACAATCCGGAGCGGGTGAACGCCGTGCTGCAGGCCTTCAGCAACATCGTGGACCGCGTCGCGAAGGCCGACGACGCCTGGAAGGCGCTCGTCGAGACGGATGGAGGATGGACGGAACTGCGCCGCAAGGGCGATTCCGATTCCGCCTTGATCAACGAAAACCTGGAACGCTTCGACGGAAAGCTCGCCGAGGCGCGGCGTCTCCGCGGCCACGGCATCGACTGGGTCTGCGTCCGGAACGTCTACGAAGAGCGCGTCGCACGGACGCAGACGGAGGTCGAATCGCTCCGCAAGAATCTCGCCAAGCGCCGCGACTCCGCCGCCGCCGATGCCCGCGCCGCGGACAATCTCCAGAGCCAGATCGGTTCGTTCCGCGAAAGCGTCGACGCGTTTCCGGGAATCATCGCCGCGAACAACTTGCGCCAGGAAGGCATTTCCGGCGCCAAGCAGCTCATGGCGTTTCTCGCCGACCGCGCGCTTCCGCGGGTGGCGGTCCGGTTCCGTTCCGCCGGCGTTCTCGTCCCCGACGGCGAACTTTCGCTCAAGAAGGGCGTCGATCCGCTCAACAAGATCGACGATCCCGTGCGGCCCGGCTTCGTGTTTCTCGGGTGGAGCGAGCGGAACACGGGCCGGGAATTCACCGCGTGGGGCGAACCCGTCGGCAGGGATCTCGACCTCGACGCCGTGTTCGGATACGAGGTGCGCGTCGCGGGATCCGACGCGACCTTTCCGGTCAAAGTGGAAGGCGGCGTGAATCCCACGCTCGCCAAGGTGTTCCTCGATCCGAAGTTCGTCTCGGCCACCAACGTCATCGCCGCGCCGGCGGGGAAACGGCTGGCCGGCTGGCGGGATTATTCGACGAAGACGCGCGTGGACGGCAGCGTTCCGGTTTCCCAGTCGATGGCCATCGAACCGTACTGGGAGGAGATCGTCCACGCGGTCACGTGGTTCGACGCCGACGAAGCGGTCCTGGACCGTACCGAAGTGCCCGCGTCCGAGGTCCTGAGCGCCCGCGCGCTGCCGGAGGACCGGGCGGGGTTCCACTATCTGTACTGGAGCGCCGCGCCGGACGGGGAAAAATGGACCGGATTCGGGAAGAAACTGGATTTCGACCTTTCGCTTTACGCGGTGCGCGACGCCGACCACGTCGTCCGCTTCGTCCTGCCCAACGGCGGCGAACTTCCGTCCCGCGGTTTCCGGAACGGGCAGGTCTTCACGGGCGACCTCGCCCCCGAAGCGCCCGTGCAGAAGCGACTCGTGTTCGTCGGCTGGTTCGACGACCAGGGACGCGATTTTTCCGGGCAGAAGGTGAACGGCCCGCGCCGTCTCGTGGCGCGATACCGCAGGGAAACGTTCGGAGAAGCCGTGGAACGCGCGTTCCTTCCGCTCGAAGAGAAGGCCCCGTTGCCCGTCGTCGCGGCGGCGGATTTCGTGCTGCTCGTCGTCTTTTTCGTCCTCAAGCCCGCGCGCCGGAAGCGCCGCCGCGTCGTCGCGGCGGAACCCGCGCACGACCACGCCGCCGGAGCTGCGGCGGCGGAAGGCGGGGAGACGCCGGCTCCGGAGGCGGAAACGCCGGCGACCGGAGCCGGATCGGGCGGCGCGACCGCGGTCGTCGCCACGCTCCTCGCCCTTGCTCCGGCGCTTTCGTCGGCGGCGGAGGCTCCGGCCGCGTCCGTTCCTCCGTTCGACCCGAAATCGCTCGTCTATCCGGCGCTCGTCGCTCTTTTCGCGCTCCTCGCGGCGCTCGACGTGGTGCTTCTCTTCTCCCGGATCGGCAGGGGCTTCGCGGCCCTCGTTTCCGCCATCGCGCGCCGCGGCGGAAAAGACGGCGGGGAATCCAAGCCGGAAAAGGAGGTCTGCCCGACGTGCGGCGCGGACCTCGTCGACGGCGAGTGCCCGTCGGGGCACACGATCGTCCGGTGCAGCAAGTGCTCCTCGATCATGAAGGACGGCGTCTGTCCGAAATGCGGCGTCGGCGGCGAGCAGGAATTCTGCCCGACGTGCAACAGCGAGCTCGTGGACGGCGAATGCCCGCGCGGGCACACGATCGTGCGGTGCCCGGACTGCGGCTCGATCCTGGTGGAGGGCGTCTGCCCCAAGGGTTGCAATGCCGACCCGCTCAATCTCGGCTGGCCCGGCGGCGCGGCCCGGTCGCTTTCGTCCTTCGCGCTGAAGGTCGTCGCCTGCCCGAAGTCGGAAGGAGAGGGCTTCACGCTCCGGGTGCCGGAGTCGTTCGTCGTCGGCCGAAGCTCGACCGACGCGAAGGAGCCGTTCGTGGAGCTACTCACCGTCACGCGCAAGGAGAAGGCGCAGTGCTCGCGCCAATACGTGCGGTTCGACCGCGGCGGCGCGAACGGCGCGTTCACGGTGACGCTCCTCAACTCCTCGCGCAACCCCGCGTTCGTCGACGGCAAGAAGCTCGTGATGCAGAACGACTCCGCCCCGATTTCCCTCGGCGGCCGCGTCCGGCTCAATCCCGGATACGAACTCGAACTCGTCGAGGCGTCCGGCGATGGCAACTGAGCCGGAACCGCTGGTCGCGTGGGCGACCGACTGCCGCGACAAGTACGCCGCGAAGGGCGACAATCCGCAGGACAGGACCTGGCCCGGCAACCACGACAGCGGCTACGCGGGCCGCATTCTCCTGTCGGATGGTTCGCTCGCGTGGGCGGCCGTCGTCTCCGACGGCGCGGGCGGAAGCGAGGAAGGTCTCAAGATCTCCGCCCTCGCCGTGCAGGCGTTCGTCTCCGCCGTGCGCCGTTCGACTCTCGCCGAACTTTCCGATCCCGCGGCCCGCGACGTCTGGCTCCGCGCGTGGACGAAGGCCCTGCACGAGGAGGCGTGGGGGCGTTTCAAAGGCGGCTACGCGACGTTCTGCGGCGCCGTGATCCTTCCGCCGGCGGGGGCGGCCCGTCGCGACGGGCCGCCGTCCTTCGGCGAAGCGGGCTGGAAACTGTTTTCGCTCAACGTCGGCGACTCCCAGGTCATGAAACTCACCGGCGACGGGCGTTGCATGGGCATCGTGCCCGACGCGCCTCCGAACAACGCGAACGTGGAAGGCCACAACCCGATCCGCGTCGTCGGCAAGGAGCCGAAAGGGGACTTTCCGCTCCTCGACGTCGAGGAATTTCCGCTTCCGGCGGAGGGGCCGTGCTGGATTCTCGCCGGTTCCGACGGCTTTTTCTCGAAGAAAAAGGGAAAGAACGAACTCTCGATCTTTTCGTCCGGCGATTTCCGGGAGATCTGCCTCTCGTCCGGCGCGCCGTTCCACGAACTTCCGGCGCTCGCCATCCGGCGTTCGCTCGAAAACGCCCGCAAGCTCGACGCGGCGTCGCTCATGGACAATGCCACGGTGGCCATGCTCGGATTCCGGGTGCCGGCGACGGATCTCGCCGCCCCGGTTCCGGTTTCCGCCGTTTCCGCTCCGGTTCCGAAGCCGGAGGCACCGGTTCCGAGACCCGCTCCGGTGCGCGCGCCCGCGCCGCCGAAAGGCGGGTGGGGCAATACGGCTCGCGTCGCGGCGTGTGCGGCGGCGGCGGGCGTCGCGGTCGGGGTCTTGGCTGCGGCGTTGTCGCTTCCGGGCCGTTTCGGCGGCGATTCCGCCGCCGACCGGTCGGGAGAATCCGCCGTTTCCCCGCATCCGCCGCTCCCGGATGCGTCGGTCGTGCCCGACATCGGCCTTTGCGCCCGCTGTTGGGCGGCCCGGGAAAACGGCACGCTTCCGGCGGGCGAGACCCCGTTTCACTGGGCTTCGGAATGCCGCCATGGCGGCAAAGGCGCCCGCTAGCCGGAAAGCAGACCATGCGGTTTCCGTTTCCCGTTTTCCTTGCCGTCGCCGTTTCCGGTGCGGCGGCCTTCGCCCGCGAGTTCGTTCAGGGCGAGTTCGTCTGGTGTTCGGCTCACCGCGACTACGTGCCGGCGCCCCATGCGTGCGATCTTGCGCCCGGGATCGGGTTTTGCGACGGATGCGAAGGATATTATCCGGACGTTGCCTCGGGAACGCACCTGCACGTGCGGCCGAAGGCCGGCGCCGTGCCCCCGGTTCCGGTCCGCGGCGACCATCCGGACCGGGACGTTCCGTCCGTCGCGTCCGGCCTGGACGCGGCGCCGCCTTCCGGCTCCGGCGGCGGTTTCGCGGAAAGCGAAACCGGCGTGCGCGGGCTCGCCGAGGCCGTCCGCGCCGTCGCGGACGAAGTGCCGTCCGGGATCCTGCGCAAGTCGGGCTTCGCCGTGGCGGCCGCGGCCGCGGCGCTGTTCCTTCTTGCGGCGCTCCGTCGGGGGCGGCGCTCGGCGTACGGCGCATTCGCGTTCGAGAAGGGCGTGCCGCAGGGCGTCGCGCTCGTGCCGGGGGTCCTCGTCTGCGAAGAACGCGCGGCGTTCGACGGCGGCACGGCGACCGGGCACCGCGCGCTTTTCCGGAGCGGACGCCGGTGGGTGCCCGCGTTCGTCAAGCGCATGGTCGGCGCCGGCATGCGCCGCGACGCCCGTTTTCCGGCGCTTCGATTCGAAAGTGACATCCTGCGCAAGCTCGCCGGCACGGAAGTCGTGCCGACCGTGTTCGTGCCCGCCGCGGAGACCTCGGTTCCCGGCTCCGGGACGTGGGAATACTACGCGATGAGCGTGGCGCGGGGCGAACCGTGGCCGGAGCGCGGCGGATTGGGCCGGCAGACGAAACCCGCCCTCCACGCGCTTTGCGAAGCGCTCGTGAAGCTCCACGACCGCGGCGTCGGCCACCACGACCTCAAACCGCAGAACGTCTTCTGGGACGGTCGGCACGGCACGGTGACGCTCCTCGATTTCGGCTCGGCGATCGAACATTCCGGTTCGGCGTCGGCGCTTCTCAACCCGCTTGGCGGCCAGATGGCCGGAACGAGACCGTGGGTTCCTCCGGCGTCGGACGGGCGGTGCCTCGCCGAGCTTTCCACGGCGTCGGACGTCTGGGTCTACGGTCTGCTTTTCTGCGAGGCCGTCGTCGGGGGAATCCACGACGTCGACCGAACCCGACGGCGCTGGCCGGAAAAGCCCGAGGACCGCGACTGGCTGCGCGAACGCCTTGCGGCGGAAATTTCTCCGAAACTCGCCGACGCCGTGGTGGACGGATTGTTCGCGCTGCAGCGGGCGCGCCGTATGGCGCTCCGCGATTTTCTCTTGGTGCTGCGCTCGGAATGGGAGGTCTAGCCGTGGACGCGCGCCGTTTTCTCGCTCTTTCCCTCCTGCTCGCCTCCTCCGCCGCGGTCCTTGCGGCCGTCGAGGACGACTATCTCTTCCGCGCGTATGTGCCCGGCGGGCGCGTCGTGACTCTTCTTCCCGCGAAAGTCCCGGACGATCCGTCGTCCCTCGTGTGGGAGGACGGCCGGGACGGCCGTCTTCCGCACTGGCGGAGTCTCGTGGCGCGGACGCTCTCGGGCACCGAAGCCGCGGCGCGCGGCGCGCTCCGCGAACGCGACGTCGACACGGCCGAATCCGGTGCTGGCGTGCGCGTGCGCCTCGACCGCGTCGGCGAATCTTTCGCGGCCGCGGGGATTCTCTCCGGAACCGCCGTGCGCGGCGTCGAAGTCCTTTCGCTTGCGGAGAGGGTCGTCACGAACGCGTTTTCGTTCGCGGCCGGGAACGAGGCCGGGTACGGTTCCGTCCGGCTTTCGGGCGAACCGGGCCGCCGCAGCCGCGTCCTTCTTCCGGAGCGGTGCGTCGGGCAGAACGTGTGGCTTTACGACTGGGACGCCCTCCGCTCGCGCTGGGAAGGCTTCTGCCGCACGGCGGAGGGGCGCGCGCGCGTCCGCCGCGAGCTGTTCCAGCTCGAAGATTCCGGCCGGTACGGACTGCCCGGAGGCGGCGCCTGGAAGCGGCGCGTTTCCGCGTGGCTTCGCGACGGACGCCGCGCGGCGCTGTGGCCGAAAGTGGTGTTCGAAAACGGGGACCCGGGCGCCGTCGAGGTGTCGTTCGGCGGCAAGCGCAAAACGCTCCGTCCGGGCGAAGCGTGGACGAACGCGTTTTCGCGTCTTCCCGACGCCATGGCCCTGCATTGGGAGTTTCGTCCGACGGGCGAAAGCCGGGACGACTACGCGTTCGCCGGGCCCGGGTTTTCGGTGGAGTGGTCCGAGACCGCGCGCGCCGACGCCATCGTGCGCATCCACCGGAATCTCCTCGTGAAGAAGCCATGGCCCCGGCTCTTCTTCGACCCGAAACTCGTCCGGCATCCGCTGCTCCGTTCGGAAATCGCGAAGCCGGAAGCCCTGCTCGTGAGCGTGAAGTACCGGGACGGCGAGAAACTCGTCCTGCCGGTCGAACCGGCACGGGATTCCGGATGGGCGTCCGTCGAAATCGAGCCGCACCGGCCGGTCGAAAACTTCACCGTCGAAGCCGGAACCCTTTGGCGCGAGTGCGTTCTCGTGCCGGAGAAGCCGGCGTGGGGCCGCGGGGAAACCGTTTCCTGCCGCGGCCGGATCGAATTCAAGCCGTGGCCCGCGATTTCGATCGGGTGCGGCGCGCCGGACCGGTCCGTGACGAACGTGGTCTCGATCGTCTCCGACGGCGGGGCCGGGCGCGACGTCCTGGCGGGGCTGTTCTACGATCCCGTGGTCGCGGAACCCGGGTCGCCCCCGTGGAAGCCGGGCTTCGACGTCGACCGCGAAATGACGCTCGAATTGGAGCGCGGTAATCTGCAGCGGGCGGGCTGCGTCCTGCGCATCGTATCGTCCGCGGCGTATGCCGACACCGTCACGAACGAGTATCCGTTCGTTCCCGGCGGCGATGCGATCGCCGTCGCGCCGAAGCCGGTGTTGCACGACATTCCGCCGCCGCCGGAGCCGGAGAAACTGCCGTGGCCGGACAAAAATGCACGGCAGAAGCCGGTCCTCCGCACGTTCGCGGCGATCATCGGGCAATATTCGTTTTCCAACATGACGCCCAGGCAAATCGCCGACTTCGTTCGCAAAAAAATCGGCGACGACGCGGCGGTCGCCGACATCGCGAAACACCTTTCCCTCTGCACGGTTCCCGATTGCCCGGACTGCACGCCGTTCCGGGAATTGGCAGACAAGGCGGGCGTCCCGCTACCCCGGAACGGCGAGCCAGCGGACGCCGACGCCGTCTTCGCCGCATTGTACGAAGAATACCTGGGCGAGAACGAGGGCAAACGCGCCCAGTCAAAAACCGCTACCGACGTGTTCAACCTTCTTCAGGGCAATCCCTGATCCCAACCCGTTTTCGCGAATTGGCGGCGGGCGCCGCATTTTGAAATGACCTACACGACTTTCCTTTCGAAGATCGGGCGCCTGGCCGCCGTGGCGGCCTTCGCGGCGGCGTGCGCCTCCGCCGGCGCCGCCGCGCCGTCGGCGGAGACGCATCTCCTTCGGGCCGGCGTGCGCGGGACGTACGTGTTCCTGCCGAGCGTCGACGTGAAGTCGAAAGACGACGCGGAAGCGTGGCTACGGTGGGCCGAGAGCGTCTTCTGCGACCGTCCGGGCTCTTTCCACGTGCTTTGGGACCGGGGCGGCGAGGTGCCGCTCCGGTCGGCGCAGCCCGGAGACGCCAGCATCCTGCTGCGCGACGGAGACGACGCCGTGGACCCTTCCGGCCGCGTCCGTTTCGAGGTGTGCAAGGCGCAGGCGGCGGGTGAAAGGGATTTTTCACTCCGTCTGGCCGCTCCCGCCGCGCCGGGAGCGGGGTCTCCGGACGTTCTTTGCTTCACGAACGCATGGGTTCTTTCCCGCGACCGGCTGATCGAACGGTGGCGCGCTCTCCTCGCGCGCGACGCCGCGTGCGGCGCCGACGCGGTACGGGGCGAAGTGCGCGCCCTGCGCGGGAGCGGCCGGTTCCAACGGGACGGCGGCGAGGCGTGGCGCGCGGGCGTCGACGCTTTCGTCGCCGGAAATCCGGCGCTTTGGCAGGGCGTTTCCGTCCGCAACGAAACCGGCGTCGGCGTTTCGGTTTCGGTCGGCGGCGGAAAACCGGTTTCCGTGCCGGCCGGCGCGGAAAAGAAGATCGGCCCCTTCCGGTCGTGGAGTGCCGGGAAATTGGAATGGACGGCCGAACCGGATGATCCCCGGCTCTGCGCCCGCGATTTCGAACGGATCGGTTCGGGGTCGGCCGCGTGGGATCCGGTCGCGGCTTCGCCGGCCGTGCTTGCGCTTGGCGAGGAGACCTTCGGGGCGCGCCGAGCTCCGCCGCGGCTCGGCATCGGCGGTCTTCTTCCCGAGACGTTCCGGGAGACGCCCGACGCGCTTGCCCGGCTTTCGGCCCTGGTTTCGTACGCGGACGATCCGAAGGTTCCGGTTCCGGCGGAGATCGTCGGCCGGAACGAGGCGGACGGTCCGTTCGCCGAAATCGAACCCCACCGCGACGTGATCCAGATCGAACTCCGGGCGCCGGGTTGGCAGCCTTTCAAGGCGCAGGCGAAAGATCCGGCGACCGTTCTCGTGAAGGCGATGTGCAGCGCGAGCGATCCGGTCTCGGTCCTTTCCAAGTCGCGCATGCGGCCCGACGCCAAACCATGGCCCAAGGTCGTCGTGAAAAACGGAACGGACGGGATGATCCGGCTCGACTCTCCGGTTTTCGCCGGAGAAAAGGAGGTCGTGGTGCTTTCCGGGCTCACGAAAACGGTCGATCTCGAAGAACGGTGGGCCGAAACGGTTTCCCCGAGGATCGAGGAGAAGTCGTTCCCCCTCTTTGCGTACGATCCGGCGGGAAAGAAGGTCGTCGGAGACACGTTTGCCGCACGCCGCGGCACGGGAGTTCTCGAAATTCCGGTGGAACTTCCCGAAAAGGTTCCCGAGCCCCCGAAGCCGGCGGTGGAACCGGAACCGGCCGTAAAGCCGGTTGCGCAGCCGAAACCGGCCGTTCCGGCCGTGAAGCCGTCCGTAAAGCCGGCCGCGCAGCCGAAACCGGCCGTGACGTCGTCCACGAAACCGAAGATGCCGCCACCCCCTCTTCCGAAAGCGGCGGAAATCGAAACTGCCCACGAAAGACTGGTGGCAATCGTCGGTTGGGGGGCAAAGAGCAATCGATCCGGGGAAATTGCGCAACAAAAGAAAACCGCCACGAGGGACCGGCTCTCGGCGCTGTTCGCGTTGCGGATGCCGGAACGGCCAGAAGCCGGAGACGAAGAGACGCTCGACGCGCTTCTCGGCGTGGTCGCACATTTTTCCGAATGTCGCGCCGGGTGCGCGTCGTGCATCGCGCGTCGCGCGAAAACGCTTGGCCGCGGGCTCGATCCGAAGACCGAAGCGTTCGAAGTCCTCTCCGGATGGAAGGCGAGCGAGCAGGCGACATTCGGCAAGGACGTCGTCGAGTCCGATTCCAAGAAGTCCGACGCGAAACGGACGTGTTCGTTCGAACGGCGCCGCCTCGCGTTCAAACTTCCGAGCTGGGTCGAACCGTTCCGCAAAGCCGTGGCCGACGACGATCCCAGGGGAGGCGCGTTCTCGTTCGGAGAAGCGACGAAACTGTGGTACGGGCGTGCCGAACCCAGATCCGACACCGCCGCTTCGACACTCGAGCGCGTGGCCCGTCACGTCGAATTGTGCCCGGGGTGCGCCGAGTGCAACGACTTCCGTGCGACGGTGCGCCGCGCGCCGACGCCGCAGGCCCGGCGCGAAGAACTGTTGCGGGCGCTTCTGTGCAGTTCGCAGTTGCTGGAACGCTCGAAACCGCTTTCCGAGGAGGAGTTCGAAAAATTTCGCGTGAAGATCCGGGATTCGGAAAAGGAAAACGGCACGGCCGGAAAGGAGGACGGAAAATGAGCGACGGGCAAGATCTTTTCGACAATTCCGGTTCCGCGAGCGAACCGGTCACGATTCCCGGACCGAACGCCCCCGGCACGCTCGGGACGATCGACCAGTACGTCCTCAAGCGCAAGATCGGCGGCGGCGGCTTCGGCGTCGTGTATCTCGCCGAAGATTCGTTTTCGCACGTCAAGTACGCGCTCAAGACCATCCATCCGGCGCTCAAGCAGAACCCGGAGGAAATGCGGAGGCTGAAGGAAAACTTCGCGATCGTCCAGAAACTCCACCATCCGCACATCGCCGACGCGATGGTGATCCATCTGGCGCACGACGTGCAGTATTTCACGGAAGAGGCCCGCAAGGACCTGCGTCTCGCTTCCGGCGATCCGGTGATGGTGATGAGCTACGCGCCGGGATCGACGCTCTCCGCCTGGCGGTCCACCTTTCCCGGCAAGCGCGTTCCGGTCGACAAAGCGGCGGAAATCTGCCGTCAGGTCGCCGACGCGCTCGATTACGCCCACGCGCAGCGCGTGATCCACCGCGACGTGAAACCCGCCAACGTCGTCGTTTCCGAAAACCGTGGCCGGATCGACGCGCAGGTTCTCGATTTCGGTCTTGCGGCGGAAATCCGCTCTTCGATCAATCCCCGGGGCGCGGGCGAGGTGCGCGACACCTCAGGCACCCGCCCGTACATGGCGCCGGAGCAGTGGACGGGCGACGACCAGAACGGGCGCACCGACCAGTACGCGCTCGCCGTCATGCTGTACGAACTCGTTTCGGGCGCCGTTCCGTTCGAGGGCGTGTTCCGGACCGGGGACGTCGAACTCATGCTCGACGCCGTGAAGCGGCGTCCGCCGCTTTCGGTCCGCTCGCTCTCTTCTTCGCAGAACCGGGCGCTGCGCAAGGCCCTCGCGAAGGCGCCGGGCGACCGGTTTCCGTCGTGCGCGGCGTTCGTCGCGGCGTTTTCCGGGCGCGCGACTCCGTCATCGGGTTCCGGTTCCGGCTCACTCCGCGATTCGTTCCTTCGGTCGCTTTCCTACGTCGTTCCGTTCCTGCGCTCGTGTTGCGGCGCCGCGGCGGACGCGGCGCGCCGCGCCGCCTGCGCCGGTGCCGACCGATCGCCGCGTTTCCGCGCGGTTCTCGACCGGCTGCACTTGCTGCCCGAGTCGTTTTTCGCTCCGGAGGACGACGCGGAAACCCCCGCTTCCGCACCGGCTTTTTCGGGAGGACTCTCCGCCGGAACCGGTCCGCGGACGGAGCGCCAGGTCCGCAAGCCGGTCGTCACGCCGGTCGATCTCGGAGACGGTCTTTCGTTCGACATGGCCGACCTGCCGCCCGGCTCTTTCCTGATGGGAAGCCCGCATTCCGAACCGGGGCGCCGTCCCGGCGAAAGTCTCCACGAGGTGTCGATGTCTCCGTTCCAGCTCGCGGCCGCGCCCGTCACGCGCGGCAAATGGCGCGCCGTGACCGGCACGGAGCCGCCGCCGGATCCGAATTGCCGCGACGGAGAATCCGACGATTGCCCCGCGACCGGCCTTTCGTGGGACGACTGCGAATCGTTTTTCGCCCGTCTCAACCGCGACCATCCGGTACACGGCTACGAGTGGCGGCTCCCGACGGAAGCCCAGTGGGAATACGCCTGCCGCGCCGGTTCGTCCGCGCCCTACGGAGGAACGGGCCGCATCGAGGACATGGGATGGTATGCCGGCAACAGCGGCGGAGCGCCGCATCCCGTGCGCGGCAAGCGTCCCAACGACTGGGGGCTCTACGACATGAACGGAGGCGTCTGGGAATGGTGCGCGGACGAGTGGACGCCGTCGCTCGGCAACAAGCCCTCATCCGATCCCGTGGTCGCCGGCGTCGGCCGCGATCGCGTCGTCCGAGGCGGTTCGTGGGCCCATTCGGCCGCGCTGGCCCGAAGCGCCAGTCGGATGAAACTGCCGCGTACCGCGCGGTTCGACAACGTGGGTTTCCGCGTTGCGCTCGTTCCCCGGTGAAGAGGAATTGAAAAAATAAACAAATATAAATAGGTATAAAGAAAAATTTTTTAATAAAATAAAAAATACCTCTTGACAACAAAAATATCTTAGTATAGTCTTATCGGCGTTGAAACGCACAAACCGCATTTCAGACAACCTGCCATGCCTACCGATAAAGAATACTTGAGTCTCGAAGATGTCGCCGACAAACTGGGCGTAACCTACCAGCTGATCTACAAGCTGGTCCGTTCCGGTGCGTTGCCGGCGGTCCGGCTCGGAAAGCTTTACCGCGTGTCGGCCGCCGACCTCGACGAATATCTGCAACGCAACAAGGCCGCGTCTTCCCGCGGCGGCGACTGCTCCTTCTGCGGCGAACACTACGCGAGCGACCTTTCGCTCAAGCACGTGTGCACCGAAGACGGGTGCGAGGCCGTCATTTGCAACGACTGCTGGACCCGCCGCAAAGTCCGCTTCTGCAAAGACCACCAACCCAAGTAATCCACGGCGGCCGATCGACCGACGGACCGTCGGACGCTTACACAGCAAGACCAAGAAACAAGGACAAAGACCATGGGACTCTTTTCCGACAAATGCACGGCGATCGTTTCGCTCGCCACGGGCCGCCACCTCGCGGGCGACGAACTCGCCGAGGCGCAGAAAGTCCTTCGCGAGGAAACCGGCGCCTTCCGTTCCAAAAAGGCGGTTCTCGCCAAGCACGGCTGGGGCGTCTGCGGCCACAGCGTGAAGAAGAAGGCGCGCTTCTGTTCCAAGTGCGGCGCGCCCGCCCCCAAGGGGTGGGTGAAATGCCCGTCCTGCGGCAAGTGGGTCGGCAACGAAATGACCCACTGCTGGAACTGCAACCACGCCTTGCATCCGGAGACCCGGACGAACCTCGAAGGTGGCGTGTGGAACCGCGCCGAAGGGATTTTCGCCGAGCGCTTCGAAGTCGGCGAAGTCGAAAACATGCTCAAGAACGGCGTCCAGGTCCAGGAAGGCACCGCCGCCGTCCTGCTCGACGCTGGCCGCGAAAGCAGGGTGCTCGGTCCCGGCCGCCACGAGCCGGACGGGACGCTCCGCGCCATCAACTGGTTCGGCAATCCGCCGCCGCGCTCGGTCGTGCTCGTCGACGCCGGCGAGTTCGTGGTTCCGCTCCGGATGGCGGAGGGCCTCGCCACGGCCGACGGTTTCCCCGTCTCCGTCTACGCGGAACTCACGCTGCGGTTCGTCCGTTCCCGCGCGGACGATTTCATCGCCAATTTCATGAAGGACGCCCGAAGCGTCTCCTACGCGGAGATGTCGGAAAGCCTCGCCTCCACGCTCGCCTACGGCATCCGGAACCTGTGCAACACGTCGACGGTGGAGGACCTGGTGAAGGATCCGGCCCGCCGCGAACAGTTCGAAGCTTCGCTCCGCAAGGCCGCCGGCGAGACGATGAAGGCGTGGGGCGTCGAAGTCGTGCGCGTCGGCGCCGCCGATTTCGATTCGCCGAAGTACCGCGAGGTCGAGGCCGCGAACGCAGAGCTCGCCGGAAAGCGCCGCGAGCTGGAGTTCGCCTGGAAGACCCGCGAACTGCTCAACGAAGACGCCGTCCGCAACCGCGAACTCGACCAGGCCGAGCGCGACGCCGGGAACGGCGGCAAGATGGACGCGGCCAAGAGCGAATTCGACCTGGCCGAATACGTCGACCAGCTCGCGCAGGAGAAGGAAATTTCCGGCGCGGAGCGAGACGCCGAGCTCAAGCTCGTGCGGATGGCCAAGCAGAACCAGATTTCCGTCCAGGAGGCGAATTACGAGCTTTCCTCCCGGATCGCCGCGCGCGCCGCCGAGATGGAAGCCGAGCTCAAGGACACCGACCACGACCTCGCGCTCAAGGAGAAGCTCCGCGCCTACACGGTCGAGGCCATGCTCAAGGACGAGCTCGGACAGGAGGAGCTCCTCAAGATCCAGGCCCGCGAGTCCGAAATCGCGAACCGGGTCGAAACGGGCAAGATCGACCTCGAGGCCTACCGCACCCGCACGACCGCCAGCGCGCAGACCGACGCCGAAGCCGACCGCGTCCGCCGCCTCGGCGAAGCGGAGGCCGCCGCCGCCGCCGCGAAGAACGCCGCCGAAATCGAACGCCTCAAGGGTCTGCGCGAGATCGACCGTGACATCGACGAAACGAAGATGAAGGCGCGCGCCCAGGAGTTCGCCAACGCGAAGGGCGCTTCGATCGAGGCGCTCGTCGCCACGGCCGACGATCCCGAGAAGATGCGCGCGCTCGTCGAACTGGCCAAGGTGAACGTCCAGAAGTCCATGAGCGCCGACCAGCTGCTCGGCCAGGCCGCCGCGACGAGCGACGCCGCCGCGAACGCCCTCGCCGCCAAGACCGCGAGCGAAAAAGACGCGATGACCCGCCTCGTCGAGGAAATCAAGAAACTCGCCGGCGACAACAGCGCCAAGGACGAGCGCCTGCTCGCCACGCTGGCCGGCGTCATGGCCAAGGCCGCGGAGCGGCCCGACGCCCCGCCGCCGCCCGCCACGCAGCAGATCATCAAGTGACCCATGTCCCCTTCCCGCCAGATCTGCCCCTCTTGCGGAATGCCCGCCGGTCCCGGCGCGGCGTTCTGCGAGAATTGCGGCGCGGAGCTGCCCACCGCCGGCGCGGCGGTGGCGGGAGAGGGTGCCGCGCCCGTTCCGCCCCCGGCCGGATCGGTTCCGTCCCTTCCGCCGTCCGCGTCCTTCCGGAATGCGGTTCCGGCGCCGCCGGCCTTTTCGGCTCCCGCCCGGACGCCCGTTGCCTTCCCGGTTTCCGCGGCCGAAGCGGACGAATTTCCGTTCGAACTCGAGTGGGACGACGCGAGGACGTTCGTCGAGGGTTGTTCCGGCGTGTTCGCCTTCCGCGTGGCCGCGCGCTGCGATTTGCGCGAACTGGCGATCTCGGTGGCGGTGGACGGATCCGAGGCCCGCATCGTCCGGCTGGCGGACCTGCGTCGCGGCGAGCGCCGCGAGGCGACCGTCGACTACCGGCCCGCGGCGGCAGGATGCGTGTCGGTTTCGCTCCGGGCCGGGGCGGAACTGTCCGGCGGTTCCCGCGAGACGTTCGACGCCGCGCGCGTTCCCGAGCACGCCGTGCTTCCGGCGCGCCGATATTCCGTGCAGGGAGCGGGGAGCCTGACGATCCGCGTGGAAAACAACACCGGGATCGTCCGGAACGACGACCTGAACCTGTCCGCGCTCCGCGGCTCCCGTTCCGACGATTGGAACGACCAGCGCGAGGTCCTTTCGCGCCGGGGAGTCTACCGTCCGGTCGCTTTCGCGCCGGGGCCGGTCTCCCGCGAATCCGTGCTCCTGCGCTGCGCCGGCGGTCCCTATTCGGAACTCGTCCTCGTTCCCGGTTCCGACGTGCTGACGTTCGGGCGGTCGTCGAGGCGCGCCGCGGTCCGGCTTCGCCCAGAATCCGGCGCCGGCGCGGAGGACGAAGCCCGGTCCCGGTTCCTTTCCGGCGTGCATTTCACGCTGAAGGCCGACCGCGGCGGCGCGTCGTACTCCCTTTTCGACGGCGGCCCGGGCGCCGACGGTTCGTGGCTCCCCTCGACGAACGGCACGGAGGTCGACGGCCGTTCGCTGCCGGATTCGGGCCTTCCGGTCCGCCCCGGCGCCACGCTCGTCGTGCGTCCCGCCCCGTACGCGGTTCCCGGCGGGGCGTTCGACCTCAAGCTCGAAACGCACGGCTCCGCCGCTCCCGCCGGCGGAACCGACCAGCGGGGGGCCCTTGCGTCGATCCTCGCCACTTCGTCCGATTCGCCCCGCCGCGCGACGCTCGTCGTGTGGGGCGAAGCCTCGCTGGACCGCTATCTCGGCACGAACAGCGGTCTTGCCGTGGCCTGCCGCCGCGGGCGTCTCTATTTCATCCGGCCCGGTTCGCGGCCCGAGCGCTTTCCGTTCCTTTCCGGCGGGGTCCTTCCCGGGACGACCTCCTGTTCCGTCGCCTGACCGGCACCGGTTCTCCCCCTTTTCCACCGATCAACCTCAACCCCAGACCAACACAACATGACAATGAAAAAACTTCTCCTCCCCGTCGCCGTGGCGGCCGTCGCCGCCACGGGATGCGTCACGCGCCCGATTGCCCCCGGTCCGCGCACGCCCGCGGTTTCCGTTCCGGAACCGGATGCCGTCTACCACGTTTCCGAGAAGTCCGAGATCCTCAAGCTGGCCCTCCGCGTGAACGCGGCCGACGAGGAGTCCAAGGCGTTCGCCGAAGGCGTCCGCCAGACGGCCGTGACGTATCTGCGCGACGGCAAGTTCAACCTCGTGACCGAAGGGTCCGACGATCTCGGGCTCGACGTCTCCGTCCGCCAGTCCGTCTTCAACGAGGCGGCCGGCGAATACTACACGCTCGACGGCGACGTTTCGGCGCGGCTCGTCGACAGCGCCACGCGCAACGTCCTGGCCGAAGGGACGGTCCGCGCCCGCACCGAGCCCACGCTCGGAAAGGAACGCGCCGCCGTCGCGCTCTCCGACCGGATCCGCCCCGATTTCGCCGACTGGCT
>Ga0310691_10003422_pt1 | contig 19104 bp, 19 predicted proteins | sample 176DNAGHGlowgp2_FD_203887 | JGI IMG/M metagenome (GOLD analysis project Ga0310691, IMG submission 203887) | Sheep rumen microbial communities from Palmerston North, Manawatu-Wanganui, New Zealand - 1766 DNA GHGlow gp2 (v2) (version 2) | ecosystem: Host-associated > Mammals > Digestive system >...
AGAAGAAAGGCCTTTCGTATGTACATCATTTCCCCTTTTGTGTGCTTGGCGAGGCATAGTAAAACTACGGCTTTTGCTGTGATTACCCTTATATGACACATTAAAGAATGTTTCATCAGCCTCCACCGTTCCGGTCAGGTAAACAGATTCGGCCAGATCGGATAGAGCGTCAAGTATCTTGTGTCTCCATACGAATGCTGTGGAAACAGACATATGGCATACATCAGCTGTTTGTTGTAGCGTTTTCCTTTCTGTCATGCATTTTATATAATCTACCCATACAGAAAGGCGCTTTCTTGTTCTTGATATGACAGAATTTGAACTCGGAATAAATGATTTGCGGCAACCCCGACAGAGATATCTCTGCACCCCATCTTTACGAATACCATTTCTGACTACATGTTCACCACCACAATAGATACACGCGTTGCTATCTGTAATCCGATTATCCACCAAAAACGTCTGGAGATTATCTTCATTGACAACTATATCATTTGATACAGTTGTATAAAATGATACACGTTCAGTAAACGACAACCTCTTGTATGCAGATATTATTTCTATCAGTGCTGACATATTTCATCCCTCATAGAAGAATACAAATCAACTACAAGATTATTATAGCGAACATGTGTTCGCTTGTCAACCATAAAAACGAAAATAGTCAATAATATTATATTAGACACAGGCAAAAGCGCAATATATTTTCCGGGATCCGGTGGCTATCGTCTTAAATATTCGCCGTTTCTTACATTGCCCGATTGATCATATTCCCTGTATGATTCATTCCGTTCCTCCGAGCGGCCCTGCCTGCTTCTGCCTCGGAGAAGGTGTAGGCCGGGTTGTTAGATCTTTCTCACGATGCCGGCCGGCGTCTCTCACCACTTACTCCGTATCCAGCCATTCCAGAGTGGAATCCTTTTCTCCGACAGTAAGCCGGACCTTCGCCCCCAACAGCACCGGATAGTTTTTCTCTCCGTGTCCTGCGGGGAATCTGCAAGCCACGGGAATATCCAGATCCTTCAGAAACTGTCTGTAGATCATATCCGTAGCTGAGGTGAACCTGCCTCCTCTGGATCTTCCGTCATAGTCATTACTTAACAGATCAAAGCCGGTCTGCTCTCCCAGGATGATCCCGGCTGCATGATCCAGAACTCCGTTATTCTTCAACATGGTAAAACTGAGATGAACATTCAGGAAATTACTCTCCACATCCTCCAACAGGATGATGTACGGCTGATCGATCTTCGTGCAATCGAACCCGGTATTCAGCACGGTCTTTGTAACCGTCAGATTCCCACCGATCAGAATCCCTTCCGCAGTTCCGGGTTTATCATACTCGCAGCGGCCAAATCGATACGTCGGAACCTCTCCCTGCAGCATGCGCTTTTCAACTTCCACACATTCTTCGGGAAGCGACGTAAATGCTCCGCTCATCGATGCGTGGATCGACGGAAGTCCCTGAACGGTCCATGCGGAATGGCAGGCGGAAATGTCGCTAAATCCGATGATCGGCTTCTTTGCCTTTTTGATCAAATCCCGGTCGATCGCCTCCATGACCTCACAGGAAGCAAAACCTCCCCTGACACAGAATATCCCTTTTATCTCCGGATCGGTAAGTGCCCACTCCAGATCCTCACAGCAGTTTTCCAGTGTTCGAACCTCCGGGCAGACATATTTTCCTTCAACCGGAACATACCCCCAGGCCTTAAGCCCTTTGACTGTGGCATCCGTCTGCTCCTGTGTGGGCAGCGCGGAGGGGGAGATCACCGCGATCTTGTCCCCGGGCCTAAGAAAGTTTTCATGGTTCGGACCTGTGTACTTGGAGTACTTTGTGATCTCTATGGGCGTATCGTCCCCTTCGTCGATAATGTTTTCATTAACCTCTTCTTTTTGATCCGTGGCAGAAGCAGCGGATGTTTCTGCTTCCCCTTCCTTTTTCTTCACGCAGCCGGTAAGAACCATACCCGCCACGAGCATGGTGATCAGGATTCTTTTTGGTCCCGGTATTTTTATCATAGCCTTTCAATTCCTCCTCGTCACACTTTAGCCCAAAGCAGCTCCAGCATCTTCACCTTCATTTCCTCTTTCACGGTAATAGACCTCAGCCCTCCGGTAAAAACAGATCTCACATTCACCGTCGGCTGTAAAGGTTTCTATCTCATAATCAAGAGGCCCGTCTGCATAGATCCGGTCATAGATCCGGCCCAGGTCTTCTGTTCTCCCCTTTACCATCTTCCAGCCCTTCTCCGGCAACATGATCTCTGCATCATAATCATCCAGCATCCCCTGCTTCAGTCCGATGGCATAGGATATGGAATCCTTGGTCCAGCCGTACCCGATTCCCCGGAGATTTTCCAACCCGTAGAGCGCCGACATCTCATCCCAGAATGCACCGATGGTCCGGTACTGATCCTCGTTCTTTGTGGAGAATACTCTGGATATTCCGTAGAAATACTCTTCCTTCTGCGTCACATCCTGCGGGACCTCCTCATATTGCTCCTGCTTCGAGGTCTCTTTGCAGATCCGAACCGTCCGGGCGGAACCTACCGGTTCAAACAGGATCTGAACATTTTTCTCATCCGCTTTATTTCTTTCATTTGCCGCCATGATGATCTGCAGTTTCTCTTCATCCGTAACCGTTTCCAATATGGTAAGATTATCAAGGAAATCTACGGCGTCCGAAGGCTTTTCGACCCAATACCACTCTCTGAAGAGATCGGGATAAAATACCCCGTTCATGGTCAGTTCCCCGGAAATATACACAAACCGCGGGAAGGCGGCTGACTTTCTTTCCGCTGCTTCCTTCGCTGCTTCTCTCTCCTCCAGCCAGAGTATGATATGTCCTCTGCTGAGGCTCAGATTCTCGATTCGAATGGGAGACTCCCTGAGATCCCGCTCCAGATACCCGCAGGTAAAGGGGAAGAAATCAAACTTTTTTGTCCCCGTGTGAATAAAATCCTTCGACTCATACCATGACCGAAGGACCCGGTTCTCCTCCACGATACTGAGTTCCATCCTGCCTATATCCTTTATCGCCGCACGGATCATGGCATCCTCAAGGAGTACGCTTCCGATCCCCTTATGCCTGTACTCCGGAAGAACCGACAGACTCCCCAGTTCACAGGAATCCTCCGTGAAAAGAAGATTATAGTATCCGATCAGACGCTCTTCCTCATAGCATCCGTACATCGGCCGTCCCTGCTCCGTTCTCCAGCTTTCCAACCGCTCTTCGGTGGTGGCAAATGCTGTGAACCTGGGGGCATTTTCTTCGGTAAATCCAAATTCCTCTGCCACGGTCTCAAAACTGCGGCGAATCACACGGACAGCCTCAGAAATATCCGCATTCCCGATCTTTCTGATCACATAATTTTCTTCCTTCATACTCTGTTCCCCCTCTGATTTCTCTCATCTCGTCCAAAATCTCCGCCTCCGTGTTGTCCTCCACGAACAGAGAAATATTATCCATCATACGAACCTGCTACCAGACACATTTTAACATACTCCATGTAGGAAAAGATATCAGTTATTCATTCATTTTTGCTGCCTGGTGGCTATCGCCCCCAGGCCCCTTTCTCCTCAAAAACAGATTTACCTGAAGTAATCTCTAATCTCATGCATCTTACTCACCTGATCCACACTGAACGGGCATCGTTTATTGCAATGACCACATCCGATGCAATCTTCGGCATGTTTCTCCAAAGCCAGATAATGCTCCCTTGCCATTTCATCCCCAATCCTTGCAAGATCATAAAACTTATTGATCATTCCAATATCAAGTCCTGCAGGACACGGCTTACAGTGATTACAGTATACGCACTTACCACTAGCCTCGGATGGGGCAAAGGTTCCGATGACACTATAATCCAGATCCTCATCTTTCTGATCAAAGTATTTCAGCAGATCTTCCACTTCGGATACACTTTTTGCGCCGGGAAGCACAGTCAGCACATCCTTGAACGAAGATTAAAATAAAATTAATCCTCATTTTGATATTGAACATATGTTCGCTTTGTGGTATATTTGTTTCACGACGGACCGTCCATACGTATATCAGAAGTGTATCAGACAGATTTTACAAGTAGATGGGAGATGATTTTATGAACTACAGGATCATCGCCGTGGACTTTGATGGAACCCTTTGCTACAGCAACTGGCCAGAACTCGGCGAGCCAAATATGCCATTGATCGAATATCTGCGCACGCAGAAGAAGTCCGGGGATAAGCTCATCCTCTGGACCTGTCGCGCCGGCGAAGCGAAATCGAAGTGTCTGTATACGGCGAACGCCGCGACATCGACGGATGCGGAGCATCCGGAGATGTTAGCATGGCTCATAGAAAAATACGGCAACAACTCCCGAAAGATCACCTGCGATTACTATATCGACGACAAGGCAGTACTGCCCGAGGCGGTGAGAGCCTGTGGCTGATATTCCCCTTCGAGCAAGCCCTCATACATATATTGCCATAGATATGAAATCATTCTATGCCTCTGTAGAGTGTGTTGCCAGAGGCTTTGATCCTCTGAAAACCAATCTGCTGGTAGCGGACCCGACCCGTTCGGACCAGACGATCTGTCTCGCAGTCTCACCTTCTCTGAAAGCCATCGGCGTTCCCAGCCGGCCGAGACTGTTTGAAGCAAAGCAGGCCATCCGTAAATACGAAAACTCGCACCATACCACGGTTTCTTATATCATCGCCATTCCCCGTATGGCCATGTATGAGGAAGTATCTGCCCGGATTTACGGGATCTATCTGAAATATGTCTCCTCAGAGGATGTTCATGTATACAGCATCGATGAATGCTTTATCGACTGTACTCCGTATCTCCACTTCTATAAAACGGAAGCAGATAATTCCGGCAGCTCTCCTGCACATGTTATGGCGATGACTATGATCCGGGATGTCCTCAGAAGTACCGGGATCACTGCCACCGTCGGTATCGGGACAAACCTGTATCTGGCAAAGATTGCCATGGACATTGTGGCAAAAAAGGCCCCGCCGGATAAAGACGGCGTTCGTATTGCCGCACTCACAGAGGATTCGTACAAGCTTCTCTTATGGGATCACAAACCTCTTACGGACTTCTGGCAGATCGGGAATGGGAAAGCCGGAAGGCTTGAACGTAATCACATGTATACCATGGGAGACATCGCGGAGCGTACCCAGTGGGATGAAGAATGGTTCTATAAAAACTTTGGGATAGATGCAGAGATCCTGATCGACCACGCCTGGGGGATCGAACCCGTTACCATGTATGACATTAAGCATTACAAGAGCGACAACCACTCTCTTTCCAACGGGCAGGTACTCCCCCGTCCGTACAAATACGAGGAAGCCTGCCTTGTCCTTCGGGAAATGATCGACATCCTCTGCTGCGATATGTACAGGAAAAACCTTGTTTCTTCCAGATTTACCTGGTGGATCAGCTATGATTATAAGAGTTTGGAGCACTGCCCCAACTACGACGGTCCGCTTTCCATCGACTGGTATGGAAGACTTCACCCGACTCACTCCAACGGAACCGTGCGCTTATCTTCTGCAACCAACATTTCCAGCCAGGTCAGTGAACGCATCATGCAGGATGTAAAAAAGAAAAGCGACCACCGGCTCCTCTTCCGGAGACTTGGCGTCTGTGCCTGTGATGTAAAATCCGATGAGGGGATGTACCAAATGGATCTTTTTACAGACTACGATGCTCTGAACAAAGAAAGGCAGCTATACGCCGCCCTGTTGGAAGTTCGTACAAAATACGGAGCAAATGCACTCCTGAAAGGAATGAACCTTATGGAAGGTGCTACGACAATCGAAAGAAATATGCAGATCGGAGGCCATCGAGCTTAAGCTCGCCCCTCCGTTCTACCGGAGGAATGCCTATGAACAATGCAACCGATACCGGTTCTCTTTCCTCTTTCCGATACAGAAATGTCTATGAAAAAGGGAAACCGGTTCATGAGAAGAATGACAGTTTTTCAGTGAAACATCCACCCATGGAAATCTCAAGACGCGCCAAGATCTTCAGCCCCTTTGACGCGCTGAAAGGGTTCAGTGACGAACTCGCTAAAGCTGAAGAGGACGCCATAAATACCTCCGTGGAAGAACGCGATCCTGTCGATGATTAGTTATAATCCATTCATCAGTTCATTGAATTTGTCTTTCAGAAACCTGCGGCGATCCTTCGCTTCCGGATAATCCTCCTTCGCACGGATCCGGAGTTCTCCCATTTTATCATTTATCTCCCCGATATCTTCCGGCAGGGATTCCCTGAGGCGGTCCCGGACATACTGCGCCACGTAAGGACTCTTCCCTCCGCTGGATACTGCGCAGACCACATCCCGTTCCTTTAAAACCGCAGGAAAGATAAATGTGCAAAGCTCCACATCATCAACCACATTTACCGGGATCCGTCTTACCTTTGCAAGGCTGCTGATCCGGGAGTTGAGATTCCGGTCATCCGTGGACGCAACCACAAGCGTAAAATTCTCCCTGTCAATGTCCGCTTCAAGGAAACTCCCTTCGATAAAACGCTCCGACAGGCGTTTTGCTTCTTCGCTTGCGTCCTCTGCGATCAGTGTGATCCTTGCTCCGAAGGACTGAAGGATCTGAACCTTCTTCGTTCCTTCCTCCCCTCCGCCAACCACAAGTACCGGTCTATCATTCAGTTCGATCATCATGGGAAAATATGCCATGGTATGCCTCCAACGGAAGATCCGTCTATCGGATCAGAACATAGGGATACAGTGAATCCTTCCGGTCACTGGGTTTCAGTGCCACTGCAAAATTTGCTCTGAGCCGGCTTTCATCCCGAACCAGTTCCTCCGGTTTTACCCCGGAAATCAGTCTATGCTCTTCCATAAGAAAGATACTGTCACTGTACGCAAAGCTCTGCTCTATATCGTGACAGATCGTAATGATGCCTTTCCCTGCCTCCTTCAGTTTCTCCAGGATCCGGTAAAACTCCTCCTGATACTGAATATCCAGAAAGGTGGTAGGCTCATCCAAAAGAATCATGGAACTGTTCTGTGCGATCACCATGGCAAGATATGCTCTCCGCAGCTCTCCGCCGGAAAGACACGTAAGATCCCGATCCTCATAGTCCTTCATCCCTGTCAGCTGCAAGGCCTCCTCTACATATTTCTCATCTTCCTTTGACAGCCTTCGAAATGTTCCATGATAGGAGAATCTTCCATGTTCTGCCAGTGTTCGGACATTCAGCCTCACAGTCCGGACATTCTGCGGTAGATAGGCGATCCGCCCTGCCCGTTCCCAGGGATCAAGATCCCGTAATTCCTGTCCGTCGATCAGAATAGACCCCTCATACGGGCGTTGTCCCGCCAGCGCTTTCAGAAATGTACTCTTCCCGCTGCCGTTCCTGCCGATAATGGTAGAGATCGCCCCCTCCTGAAAGGACGCCTCCTCTGCCAGAAAGGTGATCTCCCCTGAATATCCTGTTTTCATATTTTGAACCCGGATCATATGGAATCCCCTGTTTCCACATTTTTACTCTCTCGGAATCCTTCCGACTGTCCATATTCTGTACACTTCCGGAATCCTCCGACTTCTCATATTCTCTACACTTCCTGAACTCCCAGCCGCTTTCTTCTTCTGACCAGCATCCACACCAAAAACGGGGCGCCCAGCAGACTGAGGAACAGTCCGCATGGAAGCTCATAAGGGAAGACGATGATCCTTCCCAGAGTGTCGCAGATCAGCAGAAATGCCGAGCCCAAAGTCATGCAGAAAAAGATTCCTTCTCTGCTCTTCCCCAGGTGGAACAGTCGGACCACATTCGGTACGATGAGTCCCACAAATCCCAATACCCCGCTCATACTTACCGCTGCTCCGGAAAGCAGCGCCGCACATACAATATGCAGAACCCGAAACCGTCTTACATTCAGCCCAAGCCCGAAGGCCACATCGTCTCCGAGAAGCAGAAGATCCAGAGACGGAGCTAAAATCACCGCAGCGATCAGTCCCACCACGATCATGGAAACCGCAGCATAAACTACCGAACTGCTCAGGGAACCGAAGCCTCCGATCTGAAATGCCACTTTGTCCGCCGCCACCTCCGGCTTCAGAGAAAGGATCACGTCAATGATGGAGATGCAGAATGCTGATACTGCCACACCGGATAGAACCACCGAGGTTTTCGACATCCCTGTTTTTACTGTGAGAAGATAAATAAGCAGCGTTACCGTCATCGCCCCTAAAAATGCAGCAACACATTTTACTTCGGACTGATACGGGAAAAGGCATGCCGAAAGCAGGACAAATAGTCCGGCTCCGTTATTGATCCCTAATATGCCGGGAGAGGCCAGCGTATTATCCAGATTGCTTTGAAGAAGATATCCGGATACGGACAGGGCCGCTCCCACTGCGGCAGCAGCAAGAACTCTTGGGATCCTCACCTGAAACACGATCACTCTTCTCATGTCACTGATCTTTCCGGCCAGCACCATCAGCACGTCCTTCGGTGAGATGGCTTCATTGCCGGCGAGGAGCGACCATACGACAGCTCCCATCAGAAGGATGATCAGAAAAAGTATGATTTTACGATTCCTTTTTTTCATTGATACAGCAGCCGATAGGCTTCCTCATATGCCTCGTCCCAGCGGTTGTTCGGCTTTAGGCCGAAGAGATCCTTGGAAAGGATGCTGAAGTGTCCGTTCTTTACAGCGGACAGATTCTCCCAGGACGGATTCCCGGTGAAGCTCTCTTCCAGACTTTTCAGAGCCTTTTTCTCATCGCCTCTTGGGATCACGAAAATGTAATCCGGATCGGCACTGAGGATTGCCTCCATGGATAACTCATTAAATGTACTGTTATCCGATGCCACATTCACCAGTCCCAGATCATTCAGGATCTCACTGGCGAAATAATCATTCTTCTCCACCTTGCTTTTCGTCGCGGATACATGCAGAAGAAGATAGGTTTTTCCATTTATGCTTGTTTCTTCTCCTGCCGTTTTCTCCGGGCCTCTTCCTTCGGATCCTTCCGCTGCCCCGGCCGCTTTGTCCTTGATCCCGTTGATCCTTTCCTTCACCTTTGCCACATTTTCCTGATAGAGATCCTCTCTTCCGGTAAGGCCGGTGAATTCCTGCATAACCTCTTCATAATCGCTGAAATTATCGATGTTCGTGAACCGTACCGGGATTCCGAGCTCCTCTGCCGCTTCTCCCAGTGCCTTTTGTGAAGGATCCGTGGAAAAGAGGATCAGATAATCCGGATCAAGTGCGGCTACGGCTTCCAGACTTACATGGTCCATATCCCCGAGAGATTCCACATTTTCTCCGATTTCCTTAAGAACCAGTGCATCCTCTGAAGCAGCGATCAGTTCCCCACCCGCCAGAAGCCAGAGCTCTGCGTTGGACTTCGAGAGAGCGATGACCCGCTTCTTTTCTACCGCTTCCGTTTTGGTTTCTGCCGCTTCCACGCCTTTGGATGCTTCCTTCCCGCATCCAGCCAGGGACAAGACCCCGATCAAAAGCAACGAAAGTATCAGAAACAAACGGATATTTCTTTTTCCTTTAATCACTTTGAATTCCTCTGTATCTATAATTTTCTCTACTCCCTGTTGTATGCCTTCCAGATCACTTCATCCAGCTTGTCCTTCCCCACCCGGTCGATGGTGAACTTGAACCGCTCTCCGGGATTTGCATTCTCTTCGAAGAATTTCAGCGCTGCATCGCATACCCGGAACAGCGTCTCCTTATCCTCCACATAGGGGATGATGGGTTCGCCTTTGTTGATCTTATTTCCGAAGAGTCCGCCGAAGCTGATGAGATATACCGGAGATGACTCATAGGCATCCGTCGGGCAGCTGAAGGCACATCTTCCGCAGTTATTGCAGAGTTCCTGATCGATCAGGACTTCTCCGTCTTCGATCTTGATGGCTCCTTCCCGGCAGACCTTCTCGCAGAGTCCGCAGTTAATGCAGTCCTCCTTCTTCCAGCTGACCTTAAGCCCACCTTTGATCCCCAGATCGTTCTCTTCGGCTTTGAGACAATTATTCTGACAGCCGGTGATACCGAACTTGAACTTATGCGGAAGCTCTTTTCCGAAATACCGGTCGTTCAGCTCCCGGGCCAGTTCCTCGGTCTCGATACAGCCATTGGGGCAGACCGCCGATCCCTGACAGGCAGTGATCGTACGGACTCTCGGTCCGCAGACGCCGGGCTTTGCGCCGCCTTCCGCCAGTGCTTCCTTCACCTTATCGATATCCTTCAGCTGAATATACGGAATCTCGATCCCCTGTCTGGAGGTGAGATGAATATATCCGTGGCCGAATTCATTTGCGACCTTAGTGATGGCCACAAGCTGCTCCGCGCTCACCTGGCCGCCTACCACTGACAGGCGAAGGGAAAAATGATCCTTCTGCTTCTGCCGCATAAATCCTCCCTTTTTCAGGGTTGCGTAATCTGTTCCCATGGTTTTCTCCTTCTTAGCTTCCGGGTGATCTCCGTCATGGCTTTTATCACGATCTACCGGTAAATCACCCCATACATATCGCGTTAATGTGACATTCTCCCTCACCTTAGAGGAAGGAGCATTCTCCCCCCACCTTAGAGGAAGGGGTCTTTTTACTGAGAGAGGATAGATCAATCTCCGACCTTCCGAACGTAGAGCTCATAGGTACCGTCTTCATTCTCACTGATCTTTAATATCTTATGTCCTTCATCCTTCACGCTTCGCGGTACGTTCAGAATCGGCTCTCCCGAATTCATATGCACCTGAAGGATCTGCCCGTCTTCCAGTTCCTCCAGTGCGATCTTGGTTTTCACAAAGGTTACCGGACATACCACATCTGTAATATCCACTCTGTCATCTACCGTAAATGCGATATCTGCCATGTTATTCTTCCTCCTATATTTACCAAAAATTGCCACATGCCCGAAAATGAATGAGCATCGTGTCCTTTATCCAAATAATAGAAACGCCACTCTGCCCCGGGGCGTTTGATCCATGCAGAACGATCAATCCTTACGTGGTAGAAGATACTCTCTCCCCAGCATTTCGTACTTCCCCACTCCATAGGTATGATAGGGAAGCTTCTCCCAGTCCGTGATCCCCAGGGATCCCAGATATGCTTCGATAGCCGATAGCTCCTCCTCCGAATCATTAAATCCCGGGATGACCGGTGTCCGGACATGAATCTTTTTTGTTGGAAATGCTTTCTTTAAGCTTTTCAGATTCGACAGGATCTGTTCGTTGGAAACGCCTGTATAACGGATATGCTGTTCGCTGTTTACAGATTTCACGTCAAAGAAGATCTCATCCAGATACTCCGCGGCCCGAAGGAGCCTGTCCTCCGGCACAGATCCACAGCTTTCCACCGCCGTATGAACATATTCTTCTTTTGCCCGTTTCAGGAGTTCGATACTTCCTTCCTGCGCCAGAGGTTCCCCGCCGCTCAAAGTAAGTCCCCCCTTTCCCCGATAGAAGACTTCGTCATGTCTTACGATATCCATTATCTCTTCTATGGAGATTTCTCTGCCTTCCACTTCAAAGGCTTTGGCCGGACAGGTCTTTGCCAGCCCAAAGGCTCCCCGACAACGCTCCATATCCGGAAGTGCTTTCCCGTCACTCCCGGTCCGGACGCCGGGGAAATGATTTTTCGTTCCGATCTCTTCCCGCAGATCCGCTTTCCTGCACAGCCCGCAGTGTTCCATGCCGATGCATCTCGTCTTCCGGTAGATCAGTTCCCGGTCAAAGGACTGGGATTCCGGATTACAGCACCAGAGACATCGCAGGGGACAACCCTTCAGAAAAACCACCGTCCGTATCCCTGCTCCGTCGTGAAGAGAGTACCTCTGGATGTTAAATATCATTAGCCGATTATCTTCTTTCATAAGATACCCTTTTTCCTGACGTCCTGCTTTCTGCTTAGTGCTAAAAAAAGCTTCCACATGTCATTTTACGAATTCGATCTCACACGATTGCCTGCTGCTCGGTTCTTGCGATCAGATCATCCTGCAGGTCTTTGGAGAGCTCCGTAAAATACGCACTGTAGCCTGCAACTCTCACCAGCAGATCCCGATAGAGCTCCGGTTCTCTCTGTGCTTTTTTCATGGTCTCGGAATTGATGACATTGAACTGAACATGCCACAGCTTCAGATCCCGGAAAGCCTCGATGAAATCCACCAGCTTCTCCGTTCCTTCCTCTCCCTTAACACATCCCGGACTGAGCTTGATATTCAGCAGTCTTGCAGCCCTGTAATTGTTGCTCCAGTTCTTGGTCCGGAAGTTGGACAGCAGGATGGCTGTCGGTCCGTTCACATCCGCGCCCTGGGAAGCGCTGCTTCCATCGGAAAGCGGAGTAAAGGCGCGTCTTCCGTTAGGTGTTGCGCTTACCACCTTTCCAAAGGGAACATGGGAGGTAAACGGGACATACCGAAGATCGATATGCACACCGAATTCCTTTCCGTATTTTCTTGCGAAATCACCGGCTTCCTTATCCAGACGAAGACCGATCTCATCCGCGTAGGAATCATCATTTCCGTAAGAAGGAGCATTCTTCATCAGCTCCCTGATCACCTCGTAGCCCTCAAAATCATGCAGAAGCGCTTCCTTCAATTCCGAGAGAGTGATCCTCTTTTCTTCAAAGACTACCTTCTTTATGGCTGCCAGAGAATCCACCACGGTTCCGAAGCCGATAAATTCAAAGTATCCGAGATCGATCCCCCCGGGTACATGCTCCTGATGAAGATCGGTGTAGCTGTCCCGGCTGGGCTTGGACAATGCGGATCCCAGCGGAGTTGCAAAATGCCTTGCCCTGAGATGATTGATCTGATACTGCTGACGAAATGCATGCCGGATAAAGTTCTTCTGCTGCTTTAAGTACGCCTCCAGCAGCTGGTCAAAGGTTTCAAACTCCTCCAGCTCTCCGGTAGGAAGCCCCAGGAGTTCATCTCCGTATTTCAGCATCTTCCCGTTATAGAGCGTCATCTCCAGAGCCGCCCCGAAATTGATATAGGCTCCCGGGCTGGTATAGGTGTCCCGGTTCGGCATCCGGCACTCTGCGCAGCCGGAAACCGCATAATCATACGCCTCCTCAAAAGCCGCCCCCTTGGAGAGAAGCAGCGGGATCACCTCTTCGTCATTGATGAGCTTCGGGAATCCCGATCCGTCCTTAATGGTCAGCGCAACCTCATGGAGATACCTCTTCGAAGACCCGGTATGGATCCGTGCCGCAAGGTCGGGATAATTCAGAGGGAAATCTCTCTTTGATTTTAAAATGATATAGGTCAGATCATTTGCTGCGTCCAGTCCATCCGGCGTCTGACCGCCCACAGTCACCGCCTCCCAGTGGGCGTAACCCTCGTTGAAGGCGCCCCCGGTTTCCGAAAGGTAGAGATCCACGAAGGCTGCCATTTCCACCCAGACACATTCCAGAAGCTCCTGCGCTTTGAACGGAGTGATGGCTCCCTTCTCCAGATCTGCCTTGTAATACGGATAGAGATACTGATCCATCCGTCCGTTGGAAATGATGGTCCCGGTCTTCTGCTCGATCCGTGAGAACATCTGGGTAAACCACTGGGACTGCAGGGCTTCGTAGAAGCTTTCCGCCGGATATGCCGGTACCTTCCTGCAGTTCGCTGCGATGGCAAGGAGTTCCTTTCTTCGTTCCGGATCCTCCGTTACCTCTGCCTGTCTCTCTGCCTCTTCCGCATATCGGTTTGCCCAGTGAATGATAGCGTCCGACACGATGATCAGCGCCTCCAGATAAGGCTTCTTCTCCATCATGTCATATGCACTGTCCTCGTCCAGCTCAGCAAGTCTTTCCTCGGAATCCTTTTTGATCCAAAGAAAGCCTTTCTGCAGCACGATCTCATAATCATGAACCCACTGAATCGAGGAACGGAAGGAAGAAGTTTCATTGACAATGAACCGTGAGGAGGCTTCCTCATCCGGATTATAGGTGAGCTTCCTTGTATCCTCCGGAAGAGATTTGGCCAGATCCTCGTGGTAGGTCTTTCCCTTCCAATAGGGCTCGATCTCCTCCTTCACCTTACTTGCCGCCTCCACAGAAATGTCAAAAGGAGAGGTAGCCCTCCCCGGAAGCTTTGCGATATTGATCCCCAGCGTATCCCCGTCCAGCTCGGGATACAGGATTCCGTATCTGCCTGCACGTCCGCCTCTGCCTGCGATCAACTGTCCCTCCTCGATGTAGATGGAGGACTCCTCCGCATACAGCCGGAGGGCTTTTGCCCATCGCACGATCAGGGGTTCTCCTTCGGTTTCCCGAAAAGATCTTGTGAATAGCAGACCACGTTCTATATCGATTTCCGGTCTTACTCCCCTTACCTTACCGATGAGATGTGTCGCCCGGTTCAGGTTTACGGGTTCTTTTTTGTTAATGACTCTCTCCTCCTGCGGAGAATATACAGATTCGCTCATGATATACCTTCTTTATTCTTTCAAAATCACTGATCTATACTTCCTGCGTGCTTAAGCCCGATGCCTTCGGAGGGCTTTCCTCAGAAACCAGCCTCAGATATTGTATGCAAAAGGCATCTCTTCATCCCGGAAGAATTCCTGATAGATCCGGTCTCTGGTTCTGGAAAATTCACTTCCTGTTCTCTGATAATGACAGATCGGATCCACGTCCACGATATCCTTAACCCTTCCCGGCCTGCTGGACATGACCACCACTCGTTCCCCCAGGAACACCGCCTCCGCGATATCATGGGTAATGAGGATCATGGTGATCTTCTCTTCCTTCCAGATCTTCTGCAGCTCCTGCTGCATGGAGATTCTGGTGATGGCATCCAGCGCACCAAAGGGTTCATCCAGAAGGAGGATATCCGGCTGGTTCGCCAGGGCCCTGGCGATAGCCACACGCTGGGCCATACCGCCGGACAGCTGAGACGGATAGGAGTGAATGAACTCCGACAGTCCCACCAGCTTCAGATATTTCTCCACGATGGCGTCAGCATCCTTCTGTTTTGGTTCCAGCGCCAGCTTGATATTCTGCTCCACGGTAAGCCATGGCAACAGCCGATGATCCTGAAAGACAAAGCCGGTCTTTTTTGATGGCTTCTTCACCGGTGATCCTTTCACCAGAACCGTTCCCTCGGTGGGCTGCTCCAGCCCTCCGATGATACGGATCAGGGTACTTTTCCCGCAGCCGCTGACTCCGATCACAGAGACAAATTCACCGTTCTCCACCGAGAGACTCACATCATCCAATACCTTCAGCTCGTCAAAGTATTTATTCAGATGTCCGATCTCTACAGCGATCTCTTTCTCACTCATGCCTTAGCTCCACTTCATAATCTTCCTGCTGATCAGTTTCAGGATATCATCCATGATCTTCCCCACGATACCGATCAGCAGCATGGCCAGGATCACGTCATCCGCCCGTGAAAGGCTTCTTCCGTTGGAAAGCATATATCCAACGCCCTTGGTAGCCGCGATCATTTCCGCTGCCACAACACAGACCCATGCATTTCCAAGCCCTACACGAATACCCGTGAGGATGGAGGACAGGGCCCCGGGGAGGATCACTTTCCGTACCAGCCGCCATTTACCGACTTCATAAACCTGTCCCAGTTCCAGATATCTTTTATCTACGTTATGGATCCCGTCCACGGTATTCAGAAGGATCGGGAAGAATGCTCCGTAGAAAATGATATACAGCTTTGAACTTTCACCGATCCCGAACCACAGGATCGCCAGAGGGATCCATGCGATGGGCGGGATTGGCTTTAAAATTTGGAGGACTAATTCAGTGAAGCGTTCAAAATATTTGTTGAGTCCGATCAGGACTCCCAAAGCCAACGCCGAAACAGCCGCGATGAGGAACCCCTCCAGCACCCGGAGAAAGCTTACGGAGATGTGTTTCCAGAGAACTCCGTCCTGCAGCTTCTCCCAGGCATCCTTAAGGATCACCTCGGGGGCCGGCATGTTATATGATTTTACATCTCCAAAATGACTGACCAGTTCCCAGATCAGTATGAGAAGGATCGGAAGGGCTATGTACAGCCCCCACCAGCCCAGCCGTTTCGGAATCGACTTCTTCTTTTTCATGAATTTTAGTATCCTGCTTTCTTCAGATAATCTCTGTTGATGAATTCATCTCCATTTACGGGGTTTGAAATGATCCCGGCCTGGTACGCATAATCCGCAACCTTTACGATCTCAGCAACGTCATCATCTGTAAGTGTTACGGAGAAATTGAAGTTTCCGAAGATCTTCTCCATCTCTTCTGCAGTTACACTGTACTTCTTTGCAAGGAGCTCAGCAGCTTCCTTCGGATTGTTCTTAATGTACTCGGCACCGCGATTGGTTGCTTTGATAAATGCTTCGATGAGTTCCGGATTCTGCTCTGCGAAATCCTTCACGGAGTAGAGGATCATGTTGCTCTTCTTGATTCCGGTACCGTCGATCAGAACGCGTGCCGTACCGTCATACGTAAGCTTTGTGATGAACTGCTCCCAGATGACGATTGCCTCTACATCCCCATTTGCAAGGGCTGCCGGGCTGTCTGCAGCGCCAAGGTTGATGCTCTCGATGTCATCAAAGGTAAGTCCTGCCTGATCCAGAACCAGCGCCAGAAGGTGCTGTGCATAAGATCCGGAAGCATATGCGATCTTCTTACCCTTCAGTTCTTTGATATCCTTGATATCGGAATCCGCACGTACCAGAACCGCAAGAGATCTCTCACCGGTAGATACACCGGATACCACCTGAATGTCCTGTCCGGAGGATCTTGCAATGATCGCCGGTAGGTCAGCCATGAATCCCACATCTCCTTCGCCTGCTGCTATGGTCTCATTTACCAGCGGACCGGAAGCGAACTCTGTCCAGGTATAGGATGCGCCGATGGCATTGAACTCCTCATCAAAGTAACCAAGCTCATAGGCTGCGTTGATGGGAGAATACAGCGGATACGCCTGTGCTGCGATACGGATCACCTTTCCGCTCTTTTCGGGAACCGCTTCCGTCTTATCCTGAGAGGCTTCTTCCGCCTTGTCAGCATCTGTGTTCTTCTGAACCACAGTATTCGAGTCGTCATTCTCTGCCTTTACGGTAGAGGAATCGTTTGATCCGCAGCCTGTGAGTGCCGTAACTCCCAAAACGGTCATAAGCGCCAGGCTGATCAGCTTCTTCTTCAAAAACTTAAACTTCTTCATTTTCATTCTCCTTATCTTTATTTCACACTTTCGTGCGGTTTACATTTTTGCTTCGTGCTTTTTGCTCCGAATCGACCAGGTGAAAAAAGGCCGCAAAAAAAGGAGCCTCAACAATTAAGCTCCCGGGCAAGATGGCAAGATCAACATGCATTCCTACGATTGAATGCAGTGAACTCTACTTGGACGCATAAGCTGACACTCGAACGCCCCGGCCATCTTACATGCTCGGGAAACAGTCGTTCGACAACACATGGTATGTATCTGTTTATGCGATCCGGCGGTAAACATCTCTTTCTCCTCCTTCATCAAATATTCTCTCTGCCTCTGCTCAAGTTGCCACAATTATAGGATACCGGCTCCTGTCTGTAAATTCGGGTATTTTAATAGCCGGTGATAACCAACAGTTATCACCGGTATTTTAAAAGCTCCTCGATATAAGCTTCCCCGTATTTCGTAAGAACACTTCCTTTTCTTGTAATATATCCGATCTCGATGGGATCCTCTTCCTTCAGCTTGATGGAGGTAAGCCCCTGCAGGATCACATCATCCCCGGACAGCATTCCCGAGCCGATGGAATACCCGCCCAGCTCCGCGATCAGCTCCATGGAGGTGGCTCTGTCATCCGATTTGATGATCTTATCAAAATGATAGTCTGCCATGGCCTCTTCCGTCAGATAGAAGTTGCCGTCGCTGGTCTGATCGAAGGATACGCACGGATAATCCGCAAGTTCCTCCAGAGAGATCTCCGTTCTGCCGGCAAATTCGTGATCCTTCCAGACGTATACGTAGGTTTCTCTCCTCATCAGAGGAGTGAATTCCAGACCATAGTCGCGAAAAAGCTTCCTCATCACCGCTTCATTGGAACCGGAAAAGGATACGATGCCTACTTCGCTTTTCAGACTCGCCACATCATCCAGCACCTCTTTTGTTTTGGTTTCGTGAATGGAGAAAGCATACTTTCTGGGATCCATCTTCCGGACCATTTCCGTAAATGCTTTTATGGCGAAGTTATAGTGCTGCGTGGAAACCGAAAAGCGCTCTCTGTAGCTGTCCCCGGACAGGTATCTGTCTTCCAGGATCTCATACTGTCCCACGGCTTTCTTGGCATACGTAAGGAAATCCCGGCCGCTGTTCGTAAGAGAGATCCCCTTGTTCGTCCGTTCGAAGATCAGGATCCCCAGTTCCTCTTCCAGCTCCCGTATACTCGCGGATAGAGCCGGCTGCGACACATATAACTTCGTAGAAGCTTCCCTCATGGAGGAGGAATCAGCTACCGTGAGAACATATTTCAACTGATTGATATTCATAATCCGATCAATACTCCCAAAAATGACGCGAGCTCTTCGCCCACTGCAAAAGTAGGCACTATTCTATCATGCCTTTGGATTATTTGTAAAGCCATGACAAAAATGCAGGAGCCGCTTTCGGCTCCCACATATGATCATATAGTTCAACATAAAGTTCCGTCCGATGCCTCAGAACGGCATGTTATCCGGATCTCCGAAGAGATCCTTAGGGCACATTGTTTTATTCCGTTCTTATCTTTACTCTTTTTCCTGAGAATGCTATCCCAAATTTTATAATTTGAGTTACACCCTCCTCACACATTTCAGTATCGTAGCCTTTGTCGTTTATCTGATCAAGAGCTTCTGCAGATAAGGCATCCAGTTCCTCATCATTCAGATCTTTATCCCATTTCAGTTCCATGATCATTCCCGGATATTTATTTTCCCTGGGGAACAGGCTGATATCATATCGTCCGTCGCCGGACTCTCTGTTGGACCTGATCCGATACTGGTTATCCATCAAAGCAACAAGCCCAAGAACAAGTCCATGATAAAACCCTTCCGCACCGGCATCATAGAAGCTGATGCTCTTCTTTAAGTATTCTCCGATTCCGTCCTGCAGTTTCTTTGTATCCTGTGAAAAAAGACTCTCAGCGATCTTATTGGCTGTAGCTCTCCCCATT
>Ga0310691_10003423_pt1 | contig 19100 bp, 16 predicted proteins | sample 176DNAGHGlowgp2_FD_203887 | JGI IMG/M metagenome (GOLD analysis project Ga0310691, IMG submission 203887) | Sheep rumen microbial communities from Palmerston North, Manawatu-Wanganui, New Zealand - 1766 DNA GHGlow gp2 (v2) (version 2) | ecosystem: Host-associated > Mammals > Digestive system >...
GTTGAACTGCCCGTTGAGGCAAGCCGTCGACCAGATGAAAGGCCACTTGTAGTCGTTCTCCAATGCGTTCACATGACTATTGTTGAAAGAACCCACATACCATCCCGTTACTGAGCCGTGGTTGCAATAGTTACAGATGCCAGCGCCCGCGTTGAAATCGGCACTCAGCATGGCGGCATTGGTACCCACGCCCACGCCAAGGTAATGCCGCGACACGTCGCTATAAGTGTAATGCATCAAAGTGTCGCGGATATATTCCATGTGGATATAGTCCGACTCGCCACCGTTGTGACCACTGCCCGAGCCTTCTGTCGAGCCTATGCCTATGCCCTTGCCGAGCCAGTCAGCATTGGAAGGCATGTCACGCTCGTAATAGATCACTTTGATCACCTGGTTTTGCACGTCGGTCACGCTCTCCACGGAGAAACGACCCACGAAGACCTCGGGGTAATTGTCTGAGCCTTCGAGCTGTCCCAGCCAGATGTCGGAGCGTCCGCCATTCGTCAGCTTAGGCGTGATGTCGTTGTAGTCGCCCACAAGCAGCACATAGCACAAGTTCTCATTGGAGTTGTTGTAGTGGCTGAGGATGTACGATTTGATTTGATCGATATTGTTGCCGCCGATGTCACTGAGGTTAACCATGGTCGTTGGCCTACCCGACTCGTTTTTCCAGTTCACGAAGGGCTGCATGGCAGCAAGATAATTTGACGGACAGATGACCAACATCTCGCCCTCATCGGGGATAAAATTGTATTTGGCTGCACGCTCACGATAGTTGACGAAGCGATGCCGATACATAGCCTCGGCCTCAGGTGCCATCTTCGTCTGACTTGACCTGTGACTCATTTTGACATTGCTGCCCTTATTGCCTGTCTTACACAGGGTCAGCGTCAGTTGGGTGTAGACCCTGAGTGTCTTTGTAATGGGATTGTAAGCAAAAGGATAAACCAGAATGTTCTGTCCACGGAAGTCACGCAGGATGTAGGGCGCATCGAGGCTTGCTTGTGTGCTAGGGAAAAAGCGGTTTTGCGTGTAAGCCTCGCCGTAGCGGAACGGAACCTCATCCGGGTCAACCTGACGGCTGAGATTGCCTTTTGAAGGGGCCACTTCGATGCCTTCAAAGTCTTGATAGCGTAACTCCTTGACCCGAACCTCCATCTCTGCCATGTCGTCGATGAGCACGGGCACGGCATAGAGCGGCAAGTCGGGCGCGCCTTCTTCCAACATGGAGGCCATCTTGGGCATGGTGATGATATACTGCTTGCCTTGAGGCGTGTTGACCTCCTCCTTGAAGAAACCACCCAAGGTGACACAAACCTCTGTGGCTTGTTCCGTGTCAGAGAGCAGTTTGACCTTGGGGGCGACAGCTTGCGAGCTGCCGGCAGCAATCCATTCCTGAGCCCAAGCGCCGAAGGTTAGCATGACGAGGGCTAATGTGATGAGTAGTGGCTTTTTCCGCATGGCATTGTGGTTTTGGTGGCTTTTCCGCAATTTGCCGCAAAGATAGACAAAAATCGCAGAACCCGCATTACGGGTTCTGCGAAAAAACCAATAGTCTGTATTGATAATGCAAATAGTTAGGTTGCGAACGTTTAGTCGACGTTTTTGTGCAGGAAGGAGTTCTCCCCGCTGATGCCGTTTTGGGAAGCCGAATACTCCGACAGTCCTTCTTCGTTATGGCTGATTTCAACGTTGCGACGCAGGTAGGCAGGCTGGTTCTCCAGCTCTTCCAAGCCACGTGCCGTCCTGAAGTTCACACTCAAGGCACGCAGACGCTGCTTCTTCAACTGTTCTTTGGGGTCGGTTTCCTTGGCCTTCTTGGCCTCAAGCACGGCTATCTCCTGCTCGGCTCTGGCCTGAGTCTCTTCCTTGGTCATGATGCGCGAAGTGATCTCAAAACCTTCTTCGTCACCACCACCCGAGCGGAAGGGGTTTTCGAAGATCCTGACCACGGGACGCTCGTCGTCGTAACGAGGGGTCTGTGGTGCGTCGTAAGCAGGTGCCGCAGGCGTTGGCTCGTCGACGGGATCGAAAAGAGGCTCATCATCGATAGGTTGCTGATCTTCAATTGGGGTCGGCTCTTCTTTTGACGGCCCTTCGACGGGCTCAACGACCTTAGAGTCATTACTATTATCGGTCGGCCCTTCGACAGGCTCAGGGTCCTCAGTTACTGGAGTGAACAAGGAATGAACGGTCTTCTCAGGCTGCTCTGCCTTGGGATAGGTCGTCTCCACCTCGGTGGCTGCCACTGAACCCACCGCCAGATTGGCAGGTTGGGCAGGCCCTTCGACAGGCTCAGGGGCCGAAGTTTTTTCATCCTTCACTTGACCGCTCAGATCGTATACCTTCTTGGGTTGGGCGGGACTGGCCGGAGCTTGCTTCTCGGCAATCACAGCGCTGTAAGGCTTCGCATCGTGATTGAAGCCCGTGGCAATCAAGGTGACGCTGAGGGCCTCACCGAGGCTTTCGTCGGTGCCGTTACCCCAGATGACGTCGGAGTTGTTGCCACAAGCATTTTGGGCGATTTCGAGGATCTCGTCCACTTCGTCGAGCGAGACCTCGTTGGTGCCCGAGGTGATATAAAGCAGGATGTTTTTCGCACCTTCGATGTTCGAGTCGTTGAGCAAAGGCGAGTGGATGGCATCCTTGATGGCCTTCTCGGCACGGTTCTCGCCTTCGGCGACACCAGAGCCCATGATGGCCTTGCCGCTGTCCTTCATGACAGTCTTCACGTCCTCGAAGTCAACGTTGACATAACCAGGCACGGTGATGATTTCGGCGATGCCTCTTGCAGCCGTGGCCAACACGTCGTCAGCTTTCTTAAAGGCCTCCGAGAGCTTCATGTTGCCATATTGGTCGCGCAACTTGTCGGTGCTGATGAGGATGAGCGTATCGACACACTTCTTGAGTTCGTCGATGCCCGCCAAAGCTTGCAGCTTGCGGCGACGGCCTTCGCGCTCCATAGGCATGGTGACGATGCCCACGGTGAGGATGCCTTTCTCCTTGGCCATCTTGGCCACCACAGGAGCAGCACCTGTTCCCGTGCCACCACCCATACCAGCGGTGACAAACAGCATCTTGGTGTTGTCGTCCATCAGTGCTTCAATCTCGTCTCGGCTCATCTCAGCGGCTTCGCGGCCGATGTTGGGGTCGTTGCCTGCACCCAGCTCGCGCTTGCCGAGATGAACCGTGGTCTTCACACGGCTCTTCAACAAGGCTTGGTGGTCGGTGTTGCAGAGTACGAAGTCGACGCCTTGGATGCCTTCCTCCATCATGTGGTTGACGGCATTGCCACCACCGCCACCGACACCGATGACTTTGATATAGTTGGGTTTCTCCACGTCAACAGGCTTGAACAACTCGTCCTGGGCGTTTGGGTTCATCATGTAATCTTCTGCCATAGTGTTTCGGTTTTTTTGATGGGTTATTCAATGTTGTCGGGAGTGAAGAATTCAGTGAACGAAGTTACGATTTTTTTCAAATCGATGCCTTTTTTCTTCGGTTTTTTGCCTTCGTTTTCTTCCTGTTCGATGTCGCCTTGCTCCACTTCGGGAGTTTCGACGACGATTTCGTCCTGATGCTGAGGCTCACGACGCATCTCGTCAGCCGCTTTCGAGGCTTTCAGATACTCGTCGTGCTCCATGCGGGCGATGGTCTCGATGACGATGCCGATACCCGTCGAAAACATCGGGCTCGACATCTCCTTCATCTCAGTTTGGTTGAGGTGCTCGTTGGGATAGCCGATGCGCACCTCCAAGCCGGTCTTGAACTCAGCCAACTGTTGGATGTGCCTCATCATGGCGCCGCCACCCGTCAGCACGATACCGGCGATGAGTTGGTTGTCGGTCTTGGCCTTCTGGATTTCATAGTTGACCAATTCGAAAATTTCCTCCAAGCGGGCTTGGATGATGTTGGCCAAATTCTTGAACGAAATCTCCTTAGGCTCTCTGCCGCGGATACCAGGGATGGAGACCACCTCGTCGTCGCGGTTTTCACCAGCCAGGGCCGATCCGAACTTCACCTTCACCTCTTCGGCATAGTGCTTGATGATGGAGCACCCTGAGCAGATGTCTTCCGTGATGATGTTGCCACCAAAGGGAATTACCGCGGTGTGTTGTATCTTCTTGTCCTTGAAGACGGCGATGTCGGTGGTGCCGCCGCCGATGTCGACGAGGACTACGCCAGCGTCTTTCTCCTCATCGTCGAGGACAGCCTGGGCAGAGGCAATGGGTTCAAGGATCATGTAGTCCATGTCCAAGCCAGCACTCTGGATGCACTTGACGAGGTTTTTGGCCGCCGAGGTCTGGCCGATGATGACGTGGAAGTTGGCCTCGATCTTGCTGCCCAACATACCCACGGGATTGCCTGCCAGCTCGCCATCCACGTATGTGTCTTGACGGATGACGTCGATGATTTCCTCACCAGGTGTCATGTTGATTTTAAAGGTGTCGTTGCGCAGACGTTCCAACTCGGCCTCCGAAATCTCGGTCTCGTGGTTGTCGCGCATCAAGACGCCGCGATGCTGCAAACTCTTGATGTGCTGACCGGCGATGCCTACGCTGACGCGGTTGATCTCGACACCCGACTGGTCGGAGGCTTGTTTGACTGCCGTTTTGATGGCTTCGACAGTGTCGAAGATGTTGGTGACCACGCCACGACGCACACCTGTAGATACGGTCTTTCCGTATCCCAGGATTTCAATTTTTCCGTTGTCGGATTTCTGGCCTACGATGCATGCCACCTTGGTGGTGCCGATGTCTAATCCGACGATGATTTTACCTTCACTCATAACATTATCGTTTTGTACAGACTATTTGGTTTTTATAATTTAAGTTGATACTTTTCAAGTTCTTGGTCTCAGGGCTGTCGATGCGCTGTTTCATAAACACTTCCAAACGCCACAGTTTGTCGGCTGCATCGCAGGTGTCGCCCACGATCACTCGGCCATCGAAGCCCTTCATGGTAAGCTCAAACTGGTTCTTATTGTTGCAATACAACTGCCCAATACAATGGCTTATAAAGTCGTTGTCTTCAATGGCTTCGCACCAATGCAAGGCATTGAGCAGGTTGACATCGCTGTCAAGGGTGTCGTTGAGCCGATAGGTGTCCGTATCGCTTCTGAGGTCGAAGTTGCCACTGGCCACAAGCACGTAGGGTGTGTAGATACTGCTCATCGGGACTACGACGCCATCGCGGGTGACATAGACCGACCGTCTGCCCTTGCCATACACCCTAAACCAAGGCTCATACTCCTTGAAGCTTACATTGAGCGTGCCGTCGAGGCCGACATGGGATGCGCTGCTCTCAATCCACGCGTTGTCGTCCATCACCTTCTGTATGGCCAGCATGTCGACGGTGCCGATGTTTTTCTTGCCGCAAATGCTAGCGATCTCATCACGCAAGTCGGTCTTCCTCACAAAGCCCGTGTCGGCCGAAGGCAACAGCTGTATCGACTTCAAGGGCGTGTGCAGGTAGTTCTCTCTCGCGAAGACAAACAAAGCGATGAGCGCGGCAGCCGTGACAACCCACAACAATATGCTTAATATCTTCTTTACCATGTCTTTATCATTTCTTCAAGAGGTTCAACAAAACGGTCGATGTCGCCGGCACCCATGGTGATGAGCAATTCTGGCTTCTCACTTTCAATCAAGCCCACCAACTCCGCCTTCGCGCAGATCTTCTTGTCAGCCAACTGCACTTTCTCCAATAAGGCCGCCGAAGTGATGCCTTCGATGGGCTTCTCGCGGGCGGGATAGATGTCCAAGAGGATGAGCTCATCTGCCAATGCCAATACAGAGGCAAACTCATCCATGAAGTCGCGCGTGCGGCTGAAGAGATGAGGTTGGAAGACCAAAGTGATGCGTTTGCCAGCATAAGAGGATTTCACCGCTGTCAGGCAGGAACGAATCTCTTCGGGATGATGAGCATAATCATCTATATAGCAATACTTTTCGTTGTTCACACGGATGTCGAAGCGGCGCTTCACACCTTTGAAAGAGGAAAGAGCCTCAGCGATAGCTTGAGGCGCCAATCCTGCTTGACGGGCAGCGATGAAAGCCGCAGTGGCGTTCAGCACGTTATGGTTGCCAGCCATGGGCAACCTGACTTCCGTCTTTTGTCCTTCGCCATAAATGATGAAGTCGGTGATGCCTTTTTCCGATTTGACGACCTCGGCACGATAGTCGCACGCCTCACCGAAGCCAAAACGCACGCTGTTTTCCACTTCGACGTCGAGGCCTTCCTTCACGATGACCTTATCAAGCGTCAGGTGCGCAAAGTCATTGAAGCCGGCTACAACGTGTTTCCTGTCTCCGTAAATGTCAAGATGATCCGCATCGATGGAGTTGATGATACTGACCTCGGGATGCAGATGCAGGAAGGAGCGGTCGAACTCATCAGCTTCGACGACCAAAGTACTGTTCTTGACTTCACTAAGCAGCAGGTTGCTGTTAAAGTTGTTGGCGATGCCGCCGATGAAGGCAGTGGTATCCACTCCACAATGGTTCAGAATGTGCGCCACCATGGCCGTGGTGGTGGTCTTGCCGTGTGTGCCAGCCACGGCGATGGTGAAATGTCCCTCCGTGACCTTGCCCAAGGCCTCCGAACGTTTCATGATGGGCAGGTTGCGTTGGCGCAGGGCCTCAAACTCCTTGAGGTCACGAGGCACGGCCGGGGTATATACGACGAAGTCGATGAGGGCGGGCAATAGTTCGGGTTGATCTTCATAATGGATTGCCACGCCCTCTGTCTCCAACTGTCGCGTCAACGGGGAAGGCGTACGGTCGTAGCCAGCCACGGTGCAGCCCTGGCTGTGATAATAGCGGGCCAAGGCGCTCATGCCGATGCCGCCGATGCCTAACATATAGATTGTATGTCCTTCTCCGTTTGTCATAATATATCTCTTGTCAGAACCCTGAGCTTGTCGAAGGGCCTGTTTAACTAATAGCTTTAATGATTTGATCTACAATGTCATCGGCGGCGTTCGGACGGGCGAACTTACCGATGTTTTCACTTAGTTTGGCTTGCAAGGCCTTGTCGTCCTTCAACTTGAACAAGGCAGGGATGAGTTCCTTCTCGGCATCGGCGTTGCGCACCATGAGGGCGGCTTCAGCGTCGACGAGCTGCTGGGCGTTTTTGGTCTGATGGTCCTCGGCGGCGGTGGGCAGCGGAACGAAGATGACAGGCTTCCGCACCAGAGCCAACTCGGAAATCGACATGGCTCCGGCACGCGAGATGACCACATCGGCCAAGCCGTAAGCCAGGTCCATGCGGTCGATGAAGACAGTGGGCTTCACTTGACCTTCCAAACCTAAGGCTTTCACTTCTTCTTCGGCCTGGGTGATGTAGGTCTTGCCCGTCTGCCAGATGAGCTGCAAGTCGCTGTCCTTGAAAGCGGCCAACTGGGCACTGATGCCCTTGTTGATGCCCAAGGCGCCTTGGCTGCCACCCACCAACAAGGCAACAGGTTTATTTGCGTCAAGGTTGAAGAACGAGGCGGCTTCCTCACGGGTGCCGTTGAGGGTGATGTTGGCCCTCAAAGGATTGCCCGTGAAGTGTATCTTCTCGGCAGGGAACCATTGGTCAAGATGGTCGTAGGCCACACAGATGGCTTTGGCTTTCTGACCCACATTGCGGTTGGTCTTGCCAGGATAGGAGTTTTGTTCCTGGATGACGGTGGGAATGCCCAACCAGTTAGCGGCTTTCAGCGTGGGACCGCTGGCGAAACCACCCACGCCAATGACCACGTCGGGATGGAAACGCTTCAAGATGCGACGTGCCTTGCTCAGGCTACTGACAAGTTTGAAGGGCAGGCTGAGTGCCGAGAGGTCCTTGGTGAATCCGCTGATCCACAAGCCCTCGATAGGATAACCCGCCTTGGGCACACGTTCCATCTCCATGCGGCCTTGCGCACCGATAAAGAGGATGTCGGCCTTGGGAAATCTCCGCTTCAAGGCATCCGCAATGGCAATGGCGGGAAAGATGTGGCCACCCGTGCCACCACCACTAATCACGACTTTCAGGTTCTCTTTCATCTTCAGTAGTATCAGTTGTTTCCGTTATGGCTTGTATTTCTTGTTCTTTGTTCATGGCTTCGTCTTCCATGCTCCGCGTGACGCTCAGAATCATGCCGATGATGAGTCCCGTGGCCATCAACGAGGTGCCACCCATACTCACCAGGGGCAAAGGCTGTCCCGTGACAGGCAACAGGCCGATGGAAACACCCATGTTGATCATGGCTTGCAGGATAATCAAGAAGCCCAATCCGAAGGCCATCAAGGCACCGAAGGTAAGCGGACGCTTGATGACGATGCGCAACACCCTCGTGAAAAGGATGACATAGAGCAGCAGCACGATGATGCCGCCGATGAGCCCATATTCCTCCACGATGATGGCATAGATGAAGTCGGAATAGGGATGCGGTAGGAAGTTGCGTTGCTCACTCTTGCCTGGGCCCTTGCCAAAGATGGAACTCGAAGCCACGGCGATGTCTGCATAGGTGCGTTGCATGTGCTTGTCGTCGAAGGGATCCACCTTCTCCTTGTCCTCACCCATCGATTTCAGGCGGTTGGCCCAAGTCTGGATACGGTTCTGCTTCTCCTTGTACTCCTTGCTGGTGTCGCCTCTGGCAATGGCTTCCTGTTGGGCTTTCGCGTTATGGCTGTTCTGTATGCTGGTCTTCACGGCATCGAAGCTCAGATAGGCACCCATGCCGATGACGCACAGCCCCACCAAGGCCATGATGTGCAGGAACTTCACCCTGCCGATAAACAGCAGCACCATGCACACGGCAATCAGGATGACGGCGGTCGAGAGGTTCTCGGAGAAGATTAAGGCGGCGGTCAGCAGGATAGGTGCCGCCAACTTGATGAGGAAGTCCTTGAACTTATAGACCGAGCCCTCCATCATGATGATCTGACGGGCCAGATAAGTGATGAGGATGATCTTGGCCATCTCACTGGGCTGGAACGAAAAGCCGCCGAGGTTGATGGAACGGCTGGCATCGTTGATGTTGCGGCCAAACACCAAGGTGTAGAGCAGCAAGGCCAGACACGGAATCATCAGCAACAAGGCGATCTTTGCATAACGCTTGTAGTTGATCCGCGAGCCAAGGATCATCATCAGGAAGCCGAAGAGCAACATGCCCAAGTGCTTCATCACTACACGACCGGTGTTGCCATCATATTTCGAGACCGCCAAGGCGCTGGTGGCGCTATACACCACAATCAGCGAGATGACGCCCAAAATCAAGGCTACGATCCAGATGACCTTGTCGCCTTTCAATATCTTACTGATGACGTTCATGCTCCATTCTCCTTACGGTTTCAGTGAATTGGTTGCCACGTTCGGTGTAGGTCTCCCCTGTCGCCGACTTGCAGGCAGGCGAAAACAACACGATGTCGTCATACTTCGCCAACAATGCAGCCAGATTGACTGCCTCGTCGACGCTCTCCACCTCGAAGATGTCGGTGATGTCCTTGTGGAAGGTTTTCTTCAACTTGGCGTTGTCGATGCCGACACAAACCATAGCCCTCACCTTCTGCTTCACCACTTTCTTGAGGTCCTTGAAGTCGGCCGACTTGTCGTCACCACCCGCAATCCAAACAACAGGCTTCACGATGTTCTGGAAGGTGAACCAAGTGGCATTCACATTCTCGGCCCTCGAGTCGTCGTAATACATCACACCATCGATGGTAGTGACGTATTCCTGCCGATGATCGACCATATTCAAATCACTGAGGCTCAGCTTGATGTGCTCTTTCCTGATTTGCAAAACCTTGGACGATATGCCATCCACCATGGTGGTAGGATGTTTTAATCTCGTGTTCGTTATTTCTTCGTAATATGTCATCTATTTAGTTATCAGTTGTTCAGTTATTCAGTTGTTCAGTTGTCGTTTTGCGTCATCGCATGGAATCGTCATCGCGAGGCACTAAGCGATCCAGGGGGTTATCTTATCTTAAACGTTATCAAAGTAAATGCAGCCAACAATATCGTGACAATCCAGAATCGGATGGTGATCTTCACCTCGTGGTGAACCGTGTTGTGGCCTTCGCCATGTCCCTTGAAGGTGACCGTCGAGTTGGGCCACGCCTTTTTAAAGTCGCTATAGCTTGTTCTGAAATGGTCGTGCAAAGGACCTTTCTTCCAGATGCGGTGTTTCTTGCCTGTCTTGACGAAACGCTTCACATCCAAGTCACTCAGAATCTCGAAGAGGAACACGCCGCAGAGCAAAGGCAGCAGCAGCTCTTTGTGCATGATGATAGCCGCCACGGCAATGATGCCGCCAATGGTCAGGCTACCCGTGTCGCCCATGAAGATTTGTGCCGGGAAAGAATTGAACCACAGGAAGCCGATGAGGGCGCCCACAAATGCACCCATAAACACCACAAGTTCTTCACTGCCTGGGATATACATCAAGTTGAAATAACTCGCCGTGACCGCATTACTGGAGATGTAGGCCAAGATGAGCATGGTGAGGCCTATGATGGCCGAATTGCCCGAGGCCATGCCGTCCATGCCGTCGTTGAGGTTGGAGCCGTTGGAGACCGCTGCCACGATGAACACGATGAGCAGCACCAAGAACACCCAAGCCAAGTTGTACATCCACTTCTCACCCGCCCATTTGAACAAGTCGGCGTAGTTGAGATTGTGGTTCTTCACAAAAGGAATGGTCGTCCTGGTCGACTTCACGTCAGGGCTCTTCACCACCACTTCCTTGTTGTCTTCAATCTTCACCTGCACGGTCTCGTTGATTTGCACCGCAGGGCTGAAACGCAGGGTCAGGCCGACGAGCAGACCCAAGAGAATCTGTCCACCCAGCTTCACTGCAGGCTTCAGGCCGTCTTTCTTGTGCTTGAAGGTCTTGGTGTAGTCGTCGGCAAAGCCCAAGATGCCCAAAATCAACGTGGTAGCGATCATCAGGAGGGTGTAGACGCTATGGAGTTTGCAAACTAACAACACTGGGATGAGAATGGCGGCAATGATAATGACGCCACCCATGGTAGGCACACCCACCTTTTTCGTGTTGTATGGGTCGATGGAAGCGTCGCGCTGGGTTTCGGTGATTTTTTTGCGCTTCAGCATCTTGATAAACCAGTTGCCGAACCACACAGCCACCACCAACGAGAGGATGACCGCGATGGCGGCACGGAAGGTGACGTAGTTGAACACGCCCGCGCCCGGGAAGTTGCATTCTTGCAGATAATTGAACAGATAGTACAACATGGCTTATGCCTCCTTAAATGCTTCCGACAAGACTTCCTTGTCGTCGAAATGGTTCTTCACTCCGTTGATTTCCTGATAGTTCTCATGGCCTTTGCCTGCCAAGAGGATGATGTCGCCTTTCTTAGCCAAGGCCACTGCTGTGCGGATGGCCTCGCGCCTGTTGGTGATGCTCAACACCTTGCCTTGGTCTTCTGCGGGCACACCAGCTTTCATCTGACGAATGATCTCATCGGGGTCTTCGTTGCGCGGGTTGTCGCTGGTGAGGATGACACGGTCGCTGAGCTTGACGGCGACGGCAGCCATCTCGGGACGTTTGGTGGTGTCGCGGTTGCCACCGCATCCCACTACGGTTATTAGTTGAGAGTTTAGAGTTGAGAGTTTAGAGTCGGGAGATGGGCTGTGGAAGGTCCCTGTTTTCATCACCTCATTGATGGTCTGCAATACGTTCTCCAAGGCATCGGGCGTGTGGGCATAGTCGACGATGCCGACGATGCCCTTATCGGAATGCACCATGTCGAAACGGCCGTTGGCGCCACGCAACTTGCTGATCTCGACCAGCAGTTCATCCTTGTTGAATCCCAAGGCGGTGGCAGCACCGTAAATGGCTAAGATATTGCTGGCATTGAAGCCGCCGACAAGTTGGGTGTACATCTCCGTGCCGTTCACCTTGAGCAGCATACCTTCGAAATGGCTCTCCATGACGACGCCCTTGAAGTCGGCATCATGTTTCAATGCGTAGCTCAGCTTGCGGGCTTGTGTGTTTTGCAGCATATATGCCCCATTCTTGTCGTCCAAGTTGGTCAAGGCGAAGGCGCTCTGCGGCAGATCGTCGAAGAATTTCTTCTTGGCGTTGCGGTAGTTGGCCATGGTCTTGTGGTAGTCGAGGTGGTCGTGCGTGAGGTTGGTGAAGATGCCACCGGCGAAATGCAACCCCGCGATGCGGTCTTGTGCCACGCTGTGCGAGCTCACCTCCATGAAGGCGTACTCGCATCCTTTTTCAACCATCTGCTGCAACAAGGTGTTCAGCTCGATGGGGTCGGGTGTGGTGTGGGTCGAAGGGACGACGTCGCGATTGATGATGTTCTCAATCGTCGAGAGCAGGCCACAAGGATAGCCCGCCTCGGTGAAGAGCCTATATAATAAGGTGGCGATGGTGGTCTTGCCGTTGGTGCCCGTCACGCCTACCAGCTTCAGCTTCTCCGAGGGGTTGCCAAAGAAATTGGAGGCGCCGATGCCCAACACATAGGCCGAGTTGTCGACTTTCACATAGGTGACGTTGTCGGCTTTCTTACGCGGCAGCTTCTCGCACACAATCACCGAAGCGCCTTTCTCGATGGCACCGTCGATGTAGTCGTGGCCGTCGACCTGCGTGCCTTTGACGGCAAAAAACAAGGTACCTTGGCTCACCTTACGGGAATCGAAGGCGATGTCGACGACGTCGACGTCTTTCTCGCCCACGATTTCCAATAGGTTACAATTCGTCAATATGTCTTTGATCTTCATCATTTCTCAAGTTTTAAATACATTGTGCTGTTGGCCTTGACGGTGTCGCCAGCGTGCAACGACTGCTCTTTGACGACGCCCTGTCCGGTGAATTCGGTGCTGATGCCCATGTTCTCGAGAAGATAGACGGCATCGGTGATGTCCATGCCGACCACGTTGGGTACCCTGTTGTTGGAGAGTTTGGCCTCACGCATGGTGATCTGTCCGTCCTCGCCACGTTCCACCGTCACCCAGTCGCCGTTGATGGCATAGTCGTTGAAGCTCTTGTCGATGCCGTGCAGATAATACGATTCCTTGTCGTGACGCACGATGACAGGTGCATGGGCCTTGTCGGCCTTCCGCACGAGGCTGTCGTCTTCGCTGACGCCGATGCGGGTGGCATACACCTTCTCGGCAATCTCACGGAATCCAGGGGCCGACACGCCACCGGCAGCCCATTTGGCCCCACGGGCGCGGCTCACCATGATGATGCAGCTGTAGCGCGGCTTGTCGGTGGGGAAATAGCCCACGAAGGTGGTGTTGTAAAGCTTACGGCCGATGCCAGGCTCGTGATAAGCATAGCCCTGCACCTTGTCGTAGTATTGTGCCGTGCCGGTCTTGCCCGCCACACCGACCACACAGCCGGCAAACTGACGTCGGGCGGTGCCACGCAGCACCACGCCCTCCAGCATGGTTTGTATCTTCTCAATCGACTCGGGCGAAGCGATGTGTTCGCTGAGTACAATGGGCTCGAAACGTTCTACGGTCTGCTCACCGCGACGGATCTCGGTGACGAATTGGGGCTTCATCATACGCCCGCCATTAGCGATGGCATTGTAGAGCATCAAAAGCTGCATCGGGGTGACGTTGACCTCGTAGCCAATCGACATCCAAGGCAGCGAGACGTTCGACCAGAGCTTGCGTCCATCCTTGGTCTTGTCGTCGGGGTGCTTGATGACGGGCTGGGCCTCTCCAGTGATGCCCGTGCCGATCTTCTTATTCAGACCCAAGGCATATAGGCCATCCACATATTTCTCGGGATGCGCGGCGAAGTTCTTGGTGACCAGCACCGCTGTGCCCTTGTTCGACGACTGCTCGATGACCTCCTGCACGGTGCAAACGCCACCTTTGGCGAAGCTGTGGTCGTCTTTCATCGTACGGTTCGAGAACTGTATGGGACCCATGCCGATGTTCACCTTGTCGCTGAGGTTCATGTTCTCGTTATGGTTGAGCAACACAACCATAGAGGCGATCTTGAACACCGAACCCGGCTCGTAGCGTTCAGCCAAGGCCACGTTGTACAGTTCCTCGTATTTGCCCGTCTCATGGTTGAGGCTCAGGTTGGCCAAGGCCTTCACATAACCCGTCTCCACATCCATCAGGATGGCGCAGCCCTGCTCGGCTTTGTTGACGGTCAAGGTGTTGTTGAGGGCGCTCTCCACGATGTCCTGCAACTTGACGTCGAAGGTGGTGATGACATCGTCGCCATTCAGCGCATCGGTGTTGTCGTCGGAGTCGACGGGAATCCAGGCACCATGGTGGATGCGACGCACCAGCTGTCGACCGTTCTGACCTCTCAGGTAGTCGTTGTAGGCGCCTTCAAGGCCGAAGAAGTAGCCCTTCTTCTCGTTGGCCATACCCAGCATGAGGCTGGCGAGGTCCTTGTAGGGATGCTCACGGCGGATCTTCTTGTCGATGATGAGGCCGTTCTTGTAGAGGCCACGGTTGAAGATGACGAATTGCTGCATCTGGCGAAGTTCCGTCTGCGTGATGTTAAGTGCAATCTTATAGTGGCGGTTCTTCTTGGCCCTACCTTCGGCGAAGAAAGCCTTCCATTGCTCGCGGTTACGCTTGGGAAACAGGCTGGCCATCTGACCGCACAACGAGTCGATGTTGTCGGCCAGGAAAGTCGAGTCGACCGACTTGTAGTCGAAGAAGACGTCATAAAGCGGTATGGTGGTGGCCATCAGCTGTCCGTCGGACGAGAAGATGTTGCCTCGCGAAGCCTCCAGGGTGTCGACGCGATATTCACGCTGCTCGGCCAGCTTCTCCAGCTCCTTGTTGTCCTTGGTCTGTACCACGATGATCTTGGCGATGATGGCGATGCCGAAGATGAGCACAAGGAAATAGACCAAATAGGTCTTCCACAGGGTATCGGTTTTCGGGTCGGTCGTCATGGCTCCACGGTCTTTTCGGGTTCAACACTCATGCTGATGCGTTTCAGCGGCTCGGTGGCTTCCTTCAGCCCCGTGCCTTCCAGTCGTTTCACCAGAACCGACTGTTTGGAAGCCTCCATGATGGCCGACTTCACTTGTATGTATTCCACCTGCAAGTCGTTGAGGCGCTTGTTGGCCTTGATCAGCTCACGGTTCTTCTCCTCGGCGATATAGGTGTTGGTGATGATGGCCATAAGCAGGATGGTCACATACGCGAGGAAGAAGAACTGCTTGGCAAAGTTCTCCCTCACGAGGAAAGTGCCGCCCAGGACGTTCATCACCCTCTTTCCACCCTTCTTTTTCTTCTTGGTCTCTTTCTGTTCTTCCATGGCTATTTCCTTTCTGCAATCCTGAGTTTGGCGCTGCGAGCCCTGGGGTTGTTTTCGGTCTCCTCGTCGGAGGGGACAACGGGCTTGCGCGTGATAATATGATAAGGTGTCAATAAGTTTCCGTAAAAGTCTTTTTCTTCCTTGCCTTCGGCATTGCCCGTCTTCATGAAGTTCTTCACGAGACGGTCTTCGAGCGAGTGGTACGACATCACGACGAGGCGTCCGCCCGGCTTCAGCACCTCGGGGCATTGCATGAGGAAGGCGCTGAGGGCTTCGAGCTCTTGGTTCACCTCAATGCGCAGGGCTTGGAAGAGCTGGGCCAACACTTTGTTCTCCTTGCCGCGGGGCAGACGGCGTTGCACGGCGGCTTTCAGCTGCTCGGTGGTCTCGATAGGCTCGGCCTCACGGGCCAGGATGATGTCGGAGGCGATGAGCTGAGGCTGTTGCATCTCGCCGTAGAGGCGCAGGATGCGCGTCAGGTCGGCGTGGTCGTAGGTGTTCACCACCGTGGCCGCGTCGTTGGGCGTCATCTGGCTCATGCGCATGTCGAGGGGACCGTCGAAGCGGGTCGAGAAGCCCTTCTCGGGGGTGTCGAACTGATGCGACGAGACGCCCAAGTCGGCGATGACGCCGTCGATCTGACGACCGCCGTTATAGAGTTGGATAAAGTTCTTGAAGTACTTGAAGTTTTGCGGGATGAAGGTGAAGCGCTCGTCGTCGAAGGCATTGGCGGCAGCGTCTTCGTCCTGGTCGAAGGCATAGAGGTGGCCCGTCGTCAACCTCTCGAGGATGGCGCGCGAGTGGCCGCCTCCACCAAAGGTAACGTCGGCGTAGATGCCTTCGGGGTTGATGTTCAGTCCCTCAAGGCATTCGTTCAACATGACCGGATTGTGATACATGATCGCCTCCCCTATTTTATGTTTTCTCCTAGCAGGTTGAAGAACTCCTCGTCGTCAAGCTCGTCGATGGACTGTTCGTAGAGGTCCTTATCCCAGATTTCCATCTTCGTTGTGACCGAAGTAATGACAAGGTCTTTCACAAGGGCGCCTTTGTCGATGAGGTCCTTGGGGATCTGCAGTCGGCCGCTGCCGTCGAGCTTCACAAAGCGTGCGCCTGCGTTGTATTTACGCAGCACCGCCTCTTGTTTCGCCTTGAACTGGCTGAAGGCGGCACGCAGCTGGTCCTGCACCTCGTCCCAGTCCTTCCTCGTGTAGAGCTCCAGGCAGGTGGCGTGAAGTCCGGGACGAAGGACGAAGCCCTCTTCCACCTGTTCACCCAGCTGTTCCTTGAATTCAGCAGGCACCAAAAGACGGCCTTTCGAATCCAATTTGCAGTTATAATGTCCTACCAAGTAACTCATTTCCGTTTGTCATCAATTTTCAGCTGCAAAGATATACACTTTCTCCCATTTTTTGACACTTTCCTACACAATTCTTTAAAAATAGTTTTCAACAGCAAATGTTAATAACTATGTTCATTTCCTGTTGACAAACCGTTCATTTCCGTTTTTCACGAAAAAAAAGCGATGTTTTCATCGCTTTTTTTGTATCTTTGCACAAAAGAAGACAAAGCCATGGACATCAAAAAAGCCGAATTTCTGATGAGCAACACTCGTTTCGAGTTCTTGCCGAACGACAACATCCCCGAATATGCCTTCATCGGTCGCTCCAACGTGGGCAAGTCGTCGCTGATCAACATGTTGGTGCAGCGCCGCGGCTTGGCCAAGACCTCGTCGGTGCCGGGCAAGACGGTGGCCATCAACCATTTCATCGTCAACGACGCGTGGTATCTCGTCGACCTGCCGGGCTATGGCTACGCGCAGCACTCGAAGAAGACCCGTGAGCAGTGGCGTGTGATGATCAACAACTACATCACCCGTCGCCGCAACCTGGTGACGACCTTCGTGCTGATCGACTCGCGCATCGAGCCGCAAAACAACGACCTGGGCTTCGTGGAGTGGTTGGGCGAGAACCAAATGCCGTTCTGCATCGTCTTCACCAAGGCCGACAAGGTGTCGAAGGCCGAGCTGGAACGCAACGTGGAGGCCTTCAAGGCCCGTCTCTTGGAAGAATGGGAGGAGTTGCCGCCCATCTTCATCACCTCGGCAGAGAAGAAGACCGGCCGCGACGAAGTCCTCAACTACATCGAGGCGCAAAACGCCGAGATTGCAGACTTGATGAACAAACCTTAAGCGGCCACTGGCTTCTGGTCTTTGGCCTCTGGCAGCCTCTCCCCTTAGGCTTCATTGCGGGCGCAGACCCGCAATCTCCTAAACATAGGGGAATTGCCAGCAGCCAGTAGCCAGTGGCCAATAGCCATAATAAAAACTCTAATCTCAAAACACTTAAAACTCAAAACACTATGTGGGGAATTATCGTATCAATCCTAATCGGCGCGCTGGCGGGATTCATCGCCGGCCGCATCATGGGTAAAGGCATGGGCCTTTTGATCTGTATTATCGTCGGTCTCATCGGCGGTCTCTTGGGCAGCTGGATCTTCAGCAAGCTCGGCCTGACGGTGAGCGACGCCTGGTGGGGCCAACTCCTCGTGGGCACCGCAGGCTCCGTCGTGCTGCTGTTCATTCTTTCCTTGTTTAGAAGGAAGAAATAATCCAAAGCACATTCAACCAAAAAAGGAGGCAAGCCAGCTTGCCTCCTTTTTTCATTCCGCTAAGAATAGGATTACTCCTCCTTGCGGCGCTTGCCGACGAGGTAGGCACCCGCCAAGCCAGCGAGCAGGACGATGCCCTCGCCTACGGGGGCATACCAGTCCTCACCCGAGTCGTAGACGGCGGGGTTAGGAATGTTCATTGCGGTATTGCCTGACCTGTTGGCATTATATTCATCTTCATCAAGAAACACCTGGGCCATCGCCGGAGCGGCAAACAACATCAATGCGGCTGTGATTGCTATTATTCTTTTTTTCATCTTATCCTATTATTTAATGATTATCTTTTGAACTTTCACTTCGTTACCGTTGCTGATGCGCAGCACGCCCACGCCCTTGAAGTTGGCGGGCAGGCTGACCGTGTTCTGAGTGTCGGTAAGCTCGGTGGCATAGATCACGCGGCCCAGGACGTCGATGACGTCGAGATGGCCCGTGCCGTTGACGATGAGGTTGTCGCCGTTGAGGAAGGCGAAGGTCTCGCTGACCGTCGTCTCGTTCTCCTCGACGTCGGTGAAGGCGCCAAACAAGATCTTGAAGCGCGTGTTGTAGTCGCTGACGCGACCCTCGAAGGTGTAGTGGTCATGCGTGAGCATGTCGGTCTTCACACCAGTGATGTTGTCCAACAAGGTGAGGCTGCTGAAGGCGGCATTGGCCGTGTTCCAGCTCAGGGTGAAGTTGCCGTCTTCTTCGGCGGCGAAGCAGAGGCTCTGGTAGTCCTTGTCGCTGTTGCGGAAGTAGATGGCCAGGTGCTCGTCGTCGTAGTTGAAGTAGATACGGCCGGCGGGATCGCCCAGGCGCATCTTCTTGGCTCCGTCGTTCTCGGGACGGTTGAGCTCGAGCACCGCGATATCGGTCTGACCCTCTTCGTCGGCGAGGGTGAAGTTAATCAGCGGGTAGGTCGGACGAGGACCACGGAAGTTGGGCGTAGCATCGTTGGTACGCATGGCGTTGGTGAAGTGTGCCGTGCCATCTTTACCCACCTGGATGAAGAAGCCCTGGTGCATATTAATGGTCGGTCCTGCAACCTTGGCACCTTGAGAAGGAGTTGTAGCTGGGATTTGGAGATAGGTATTTGTTTCAGGATCATAAATAGCGCAAGTCTTTTCGAACTTACTACCTGTCCACAAACCGGTGTTACCGCTCACGAACTTATCGAAGTCCAAGAAGCTCTGATAGGGGT
>Ga0310691_10003426_pt1 | contig 19081 bp, 14 predicted proteins | sample 176DNAGHGlowgp2_FD_203887 | JGI IMG/M metagenome (GOLD analysis project Ga0310691, IMG submission 203887) | Sheep rumen microbial communities from Palmerston North, Manawatu-Wanganui, New Zealand - 1766 DNA GHGlow gp2 (v2) (version 2) | ecosystem: Host-associated > Mammals > Digestive system >...
GATGACACTGGCACCCGGAATCGGCTGCCCTTGAGCATCAACAACAACTCCAGATACCTGGACCTGCTGCTGATCGGCCACTACTTCAGACGAAGAAGCGGCAGCAAACACGGACGTGCTTCCCATCAGAAGGGCGGCAGCCGCGCATGCAGCAAAAAGTTTTGTCATTTTCATAAAAAACAACGGTTGATTAATAATAAGTTTTATAGGTTTGGGTTGTCTTGAAAGTCAGTCTACAATAAACTATTAGTAAACAAATAGGATACATTTTACCAATCATATAAAACAGCACATTTTTTGTGGATTTATTATTCTAATCACTATGAAAACGACAGAATTCATTGACTTTGCCCGTCTTTTCCACAAAGAGCGGTACGACACCCAGGAGGTTGCCTGGCGCACGCTATACAACAATTTGTCCCGTTTGCATTCCTTTGAATCGTATTGCAAAAAAGGCCGATTGGAAATGCAGGAGGTGGATGCGTCCCTCTTACAGAACTATAAACTATGGTGCATGTGCAACGGAAACGTCTCATCCACCATCAATCAGAAATTGATACCATTGCTTCAATGCATCAAAAGAGCCCAAGAATTGGGAATTATGGATAAAAGCGATTTGCGGAAGATACACTTCCTTACCCCTCGGCCCAAGCATTACGGGGAGCAGGCGCAGCGAATGTCACGTGTCGCAGCAGACAAAGTCCGTTACCTGAATGACGACCAAATGTGGGCCCTTGTGGACTTTTATCAGAAGACCCGGCGACAAAATCTGAAACAAGCACTGGAACTCTTTCTTTTCTCTTTCCATGCATGCGGACTGCGCGTCTCGGACATTGTTACCCTGGAATGGACGCACATAGATTTTGACCGGAGTTTCTTGTCCAAAGTGCTCGTGAAGACGAAGGCGCCTTTGACCATCCCTTTATCGGCCCAGGCATTGGATGTTTTGGGCCGATGGAGGACTCTTGGGAAGAACGGACGTTTTGTCTTTGACCTGTTGCCGGAGGAATTCGACCTCACGGATGATATTGCCCTCTCAAAAGCAATAGATTACCGAAACCGTGTACTTCGGCATTCTCTTAATATGGTCGGGCGCATTCTCGGCCTGACTTTCCCCCTGGGAATGCATGTGGCCCGGCACAGCTTTGCTGTGAAGGCGCTCAATTCGTCTAATGTGAGTGTGCACCTGATCAGTCATCTTTTGGGGCACACATCCGTGCTTGTTACGGAAAAAGTATATGCCACATTTTTACTCCCAACACTTAGTGAAGAGTTGCGAGGGCGTTTGTCTTTCCCAGAATATTCGGTTAAAGACAGCAAATAAATATTTTAAAAAATTGACAAATAGGCGCAAAACTATTTTAAATTTTTCTTTGGGGATTCCGTTTGAAATGATTACTTTTGTATAAAAATAGTAAGGTAGTAAGCAGAAAAACGTATCCTATTTGTTTACTAATAGTTGTGATAAAACGAACGTACAGACAAAAATAATAGTAAGTCCTAATTAATACTAAACCAAACCTATTAACTAATTTATTAACCAACCGTTGTTTTTTATGAAAATGACAAAACTTTTTGCTGCATGCGCGGCTGCTGCCCTTCTGATGGGAAGCACGACCGCGAAAGCTGCCGCTTCTTCGTCTGAAGTAGTGGCCGATCAGCAGCAGGTCCAGGTATCTGGAGTTGTTGTTGATGCTCAAGGGCAGCCGATTCCGGGTGCCAGTGTCATCGTAAAAGGAACCGCTACGGGTACCATGACTGGCACAGATGGTAAGTTCACCATCTCTGTCCGTCCCGGCACCACGCTGGAGATTTCCTGCATTGGCTACGCTACCGTTGAGGTGGCCGCCCGTGACAATGTGCGCGTCGTCCTTAACGATGATGCGGAGTTCATTGAAGAATCTGTTGTCGTAGGTTTCGGTACCCAGAAGAAGGTGAACCTCACTGGTGCCGTTACTGCCGTGGACGCAGAGAAGGTATTCAACAGTAAGCCCATTACGGATGTCTCCAAGGGTCTGCAAGGCGTGGTACCCGGCCTCACAATCACCTACGATACCGGTGACTTGGGTGCGGCTCCTACCATGAAACTTCGTGGCACGGGCTCTATTAATGGCGACAACAAACCGCTGATTCTGGTTGACGGTGTTGAAGTTCCGGACCTTTCCTTTGTTAACCCGGACAACATCAAGAGCATTTCCGTCCTTAAGGATGCTGCCTCTTCTTCCATCTATGGTAGCCGTGCTGCATGGGGTGTAATCCTCATCACCTCCAAGGATGGTAGCGGTGCAAAAGATAAGGTGACGGTCACCTACTCCAACAACCTTTCCTGGAACCAGCCTATGGCTCTTCCTCAGTACAATATCTCAAAGGAAGATGTCATTGCACAGCTCAAGGAGGGTATCCTGGCCCAGAAGAATACGGATGGTAACGATATTGAAGGCTTCGGTATGTATTACAAAGACCTCATTGACCCCATCTCCAACTGGTTCGATAAATATGGCGGCCAGGATCTTGGACGCACTTGGGTTTATGGTCGTGACTATGAATACATTGGCGGAGCCACTGCCGGAACCGGCACCTTCTATTCTTATAGGGTGACGGATCCGAACAAGGAATTGTTCAAGACTGCTTTCCAGCACAACCACAATCTCAACATTAATGGAAGTACGGGCAACACCAATTACAATATTGGTTTAGGCTATAGCAATCAGAATTCCACTATGCGTGCTGCCAAGGATACCTATGTAAGACGCTACAATGCTAACCTGTCCATCAACTCTCAGGTTACCAAGTGGCTCAACATCGGTGCCAAGGTTATGTACACGGAAAAAGAGAATAGCTATCCTTATGGTTACGAAGCTTCCTCTTCTTCCATGAACCTGATTGCATACACCATGCGTTTCCCGGCTTGGTTCCCGTTCGGTATCTCCGATGGTGGTCCCAAGGATGCCAACGGCAACTTCACCAATGCAAGTGCCGCAACTGGCGAAGGCCTCGAGTGGCGTCATGGTAATGGTTACCTGGTTTATGAGTCTATGTGTCTTTCCAAGGATCAGTATGTTACCATTGGAGGAAACATTAAAATTAACATCGCCCCTGGTTTGACCTTCTACGGTGATTATACTCGTTCTCAGTACGACTACACCAACCGTTCTATGCGTCAGCCCACCTACACTGCAAACTGGTGGTCTGCAAACGCTCCCCGTGCCGCATATCAGTCCAACAACTTCCTGAGCCGTTCCTTTGTAAAGCAGACGTCCAACACTATGAACGCTTACTTCGACTATGTGTTCAGCGTGGCTCAGAATAACTTTGCCCTGAAGGTTGGTGCTAATGCTGAAGATGTTACCTATAACTACCATTGGATGCGCGGTGATGGTGTTCAGAATGTGGAAATCCCTACGATGAACCTGACTGATGCCGCCGCCAACAATACCGGTCGGATCACCGAGAACTTACGTGACCGGGCAACCGCCGGTTTCTTCGGCCGTATTAACTATAACTATAAGGAGAAATATCTTCTGGAGCTGAATGGTCGTTACGATGGTTCTTCCAGCTTCCGTCCTGGCAAGCAGTGGGCCTTCTTCGCCTCTGGTTCTGCTGGTTACAAGATCTCTGAAGAAGAGTTCTGGAAATCCATCAAGCCTTATGTCCCGATGCTGAAGATCCGCGGCTCTTTTGGTTCCGTTGGTAACCAGGCCCTGAGCTCTTGGTATCCTTACATCTCCACTATTAGCAAGACCACGTCCGAGTGGATTACCGCCAACAACGGTAACTTGGCCTCTACGACAACTACTCCGGCCCTTGTCAACTCCGACATGACCTGGGAAAAGATTCGTACTCTTGATGTTGGTTTTGACGCCGGTTTCCTCAATAACGACCTCAATGTGAGCTTCGACTGGTACCAGCGTGAAAACATTGGTATGTTGGTTACCGGTAACGAGCTGGTTCGCTACACTGGTATTTCCTCCGCTCCTCTTGAGAATGCAGGTAACCTCCGTACTCGCGGTTGGGAACTGGAGATTGACTACAACCACGCTTTCAATAAGGATTTCGCAGTTTACGGAACCTTCACCATGTCTGACTCCAAGTCTGTTATTACCAAGTGGAACAAGGAGTCTGATTCTATCCTCCTTACCGGTAACTATGAAGGTAAGCAACTGGGCGAAATCTGGGGCTTCGTAACGGATCGTTACTGGACGGCCAATGACAGCCAGGAGTCTATTCAGGCTCTGCAGGGCGGTCTCCAGGTTGGCAACTTCAAGTATGGTCCTGGCGACATCAAGTATAAGGATCTCAATGGTGACGGTGTTATTGATACCGGCAAGGGTACCCTCAACGATCACGGTGACCTCGTCCGCATCGGCAACGAAATGCCTCGCTTTGAGTATGCTCTCCGCCTGGGTGCCATGCTGAAGGGCTTTGACGTTGAAGTTCTCTTCCAGGGTGTTGGCAAGCGTTCCACCTGGACCTATTCTTCCTTGTTCCTTCCCCACGCCGCTGGTGCTCAGATGAACATCTTCCAGAACCAGCTGGATTACTGGACCGAGGACAATCAGAACGCCAAGTTCCCTCGTCCTTACATTAACAGCAGCACTACCGGCAAACCGGGTCTCCCCAACACCGGTAACAATAACTTCTATCCTCAGACCAAGTATCTGCAGAACCTGGCCTACCTCCGCGTCAAGAACGTGACCGTGGGTTACACTCTCCCTGCCAAGCTCACCAAGAAAGTTGCCGTTGAAAAGGCTCGTGTCTATTTCAGCGTCTTCAATCTCCTCACCTTCGATAAGATTGGTGGCGTGATGGATCCTGAACTTACCGGTGGCTGGTCCACCGTGGGCGGAAGCAATTCCCGCAACGGTATTGACCTTGCCTACATGGGTCGTGCTGTCCCTTACAACCGTCAGTGGTCGTTCGGTGTACAGATTACTTTCTAACTCAACCCCTAATTAATCAAGGATATGAAACAGAAATTATTCTCGATACTTTTCTCGGTGGTTGCTATTGTCTGTCTCTCCGGCTGCAACAAATATCTTGACCGCGTTCCGCTTGACAGCAACTCTGATGCAACCAACTGGACTTCCGAATCTTCTATCCAGGCTTATTCCTGGAACCTCTATGGTGACCTTGGTGGCTGGTCTTATGGTAGCGGTTGGACCCGTGGTCAGTACCACGGTGAAGCCCTCACCGATGACTATGTTCCGGAGTCCTTCACTCAGTTTACCGTAAGCATCCCCGGTTCTTCGGCTAGCTGGAATACCCCTTATGACCGTATTCGTAAGGCCAATGTGATGTTGGCCCGTATCGATGAGGTTCCCGATCTCCCGGAAGCCGCTGCTAACCACTGGAGAGGTGTTGCCCGCTTCTTCCGTGCCCTTCATTATTTCGAGCTTCTCAAGACCTATGGCGACGTTGTTTGGATTGACAGCGAAGTGGACATTGCAGATGCAGAGGCCCTTCAGCGTGCCCGTGACAACCGTGTCACTGTAGCAGATAACATCATCGAAGACCTGCAGTTTGCAAAGATGAACTGCTACAGCCCGTCCAAGGCTGGTGCCAACACTGTGAACAATATGGTCGCCGCCGCCCTTCTTTCCCGCGTAGCTCTTTATGAAGCTTCCTGGGAGAAGTATCACGGTATGAATGGCGGTCACCCCGACACCTTCTACGCCAAGGCTAAAGAGGCCGCCGAGTTTGTTATCAGCAGCGGTCTGTATTCCATCAATACCAATTACAAGAAGAATTACACCTCCACCAATTTGGATGGTAATACCGAGATGATTCTCTTCAAGCGGTATGCCCAGATGTCCACCGGTGGCGCCGCCAGTCTGGGCCACGCTACCTATGGCTGGAGCGACTCCTCTACCCCCACCTGGGGTCTTACCAAGAGCGCTGTTGAGAACTATACTATGTCCAACGGTCTCCCCGTCCATATGGTGAACTATGACGATCAGAGCATTGCCGGTATCTTCGAAAACCGCGACGCCCGTCTTACCGCCACCGTATTCGACGAGATCATCCCCGTGACTCAGCTCCCTTATATTGAGGGTATCGTTTCCACCACCGGTTTCTGGACCTACAAGTTCGTTCCGCTGGATGAGTACGCAAAGCGTATTGGCAATTCCACTTGGAATGGTCCCGCCAATGATACCGACGGTCCTATCTTCGCCTATCCCGAGGTGCTCCTCAACTATGCCGAGGCTTGCGCCGAACTGGGTTCCTGCTCTCAGGCCGACCTGGACAAGAGCGTTAATGAACTCCGCACCAAGCACGGTAACATCCCCGCTCTTACGGTTTCCGGTACCGGATGCTCCGTGAATGGAACGGTCATCACCAAAGATCCTAAGGATCCTGCTTCCACCGTTCTCCTTCAGGAGATTCGCCGCGAGCGCCGCAGTGAACTTATGGCCGATGGTTTCCGTCACTCCGACCTTATGCGTTGGGCACTTGGTAAGAACCTTGATATCGCCGCCAACCCCGATGGTTATGTGGGCGTTTCCAAGGCTGTTGTGGAAGAGTTCGTAGCCATTTACAATGTGGGACGTGAGACCCCTGTAGATTATGCTGACGTGCTCGCCAACAACTACTTTACCGCCAACGGTTATAAGTCTCAGTACAATACTCCCGCCTGCGGTGGTAACATCACCCGCGTATGGGACGACAAGTACTACCTGGAACCCATTCCTTCGGCCCAGATTACTCTGGATCCCAAGCTTGGTCAGAACCCCGGCTGGTAATCGTTATCGGCCCAACTCTTTCTATAGACTGGCTACGGACAATTCCGTGGCCAGTTTTTTTATGGCCCGAAAAATTTTCTCCGTTGTTTTTTCTCCGGGGTAGGCCACGCCGCATTTGTAAGCGCGCATTTTGCTTTCGTTGATTCCGGCGAATTCGGCAAATTTGCTGACGTTGATAATGTCAAAGAAATTGAAGAAGGAGGGAACGTCGTACCGGTATTCCACATCTATTTCTTCCGGGGTGAACGGAATACCTTGCTCTCCATAGGCTTCCCTGATGCTTTCGAAAAAATCGGCCTTGGCGGCGGATACGGAATCCCCGAATCCTCCCAGATAACTATTGCCAAGATGCTGCGTGGAATAAACGGAATAGAGGCCGTCTTTTCCCTTTTCTATGATTGCTTTGATTTTCATACTACTTTCCTTTTATTCCTGCTTGTTTTAATATCTGGTTTAACGTGCCTTTCGCCACTTCCTGGGAAGCATGACGTGGGACACGAAACATGGCTTTGGTGATTGGTGAAAAATAGCATCCGTGTTCACGGAGCAGTCTTTTCAGTTCTGTCGTTTTCATGGCAAAGGTAGCAAATTCGTTGCTAATTACAAAATTCTCCACATGTTTTGCAGAGTCTGTCTGCCCGCAAACATATACGACGGAATGCATATAATCCAGAATCGAAAGAAAAAAAAGTATTGGTTAAAAACTTGATAACAAATCTATGTTTTCTGCCCCCTCCCGGGGCCGCCTATTTTTTCCTCCAGGGGGTCTCTCGCCGCCAAATCGTTACCATTAAGTTCTTTATCCTCCGCATCGCAAAATTCTTGACACGGTTTTGCATTTTCGATAAGAAAAGTGATGAAAAGTTTTGCTGTTTGCGACGGGTCTTATCGAAAAAATTTGCATACTATTGTGGTCATAAATTTTTTGAGTTATGACCAAGTATGTAAACATCCTGAACGATGACGCCTTCAAGGTGGTCATCTTCACCCCGGGCAACGAGGAACTCCTGGCCCGGATGATCGAGATCGTGATTCCCGGCATGCACATCAAACAGCTGGTTTTCCAGCCAACGGAACAACATGGTTTGGCGGTTTCCGACAAAATCAGTAACTTTGATGCGATATGTACTTCGGAGGGCGGGGAAATGTTCATCGTGGAGATGCAGTGTCTCCCGCAGGACAGCTACGCAGACCGCATGTTGTGTTATGCGTCGTTCCCCATCCGGATGCAGTTGGAGCGGAAACTCAGAGGCATCCATGAAGGGCGAAGGAAGCCGATGGACTACAGCCTGATGCCCATCTATGTGCTGAGTTTCATTAACTTCCATATCGGCCATGAGGACGACGGCATCCTGCAGGACGGACTGGTGAGCAGTTACAAGATCTGCTCGCCCAAGACGGGTGAGGTGATGACGGATGCCCTATACTTCGGTTTTGTGGAACTGGGGCGGCTGGAAGTGCCCTTCGGCAAGCCGGAGCAGTGCAAGACGGTGGCGCAGCAACTGGCCTACTCCATGAAGTACATGAACCGGCTGAGCGAGTGCCCGAAGGAATTTGAGGACCGGCTGTTTCCGCTTCTTTTCCGGGCCAGTGCCTACGCCAACATGAACGTAAAACAACAACAGGAGGTAACGCACATTATGAGAACTGAACTGGACCGCATTGCAGAAAACGAGTATGCCCGCAAGCAAGGCTTGAAGGAAGGTCGTGAAGAAGGTCGTGAGGAGGCAAAGAAGGCAATGGCACAGAGACTCAGAGATTTAGGAGTGGATCCCCAGACCATCCAAAAGGCAAGCGGATTTACCAAGGAGCAAATTGACGCATTATAAATCCTTTAGGCGACCCTCCCCGGGTCGCCTGTTTTTGCAAGAATTTTCGTATCTTTGACTATGCGAAAACTGTTTGTCATAGCGGCGGCGTGCCTCATGGCCCTTCAGGCGCAGGCCGAGGGCTGGGTGCGCATCAATCAGCTGGGCTATCTGCCCCATGCCACCAAGGTGGCGGTGTACATGGGCTCTCAAGAGCCGGAAGACTTTGAGATCATTGATGTTTTTACCGGGCAGACGGTGTTCAGGGCTGCAGCAAAAGCCACCGGCCCGTTGGGGCGGATGGCGGCCACGGCCAGGCTGGATTTCAGCGCTGTCCGGATGCCCGGCGCATATCGGATAAGGACAAAGGATGCAGAAAGCGAGACCTTTCCCATCGGCCCTCAGGTGTATGACGGGGCGGCGGATTTTGTCCTTAACTATATGCGGCAGCAGCGCTGTGGCTGGAACCCCTTCTTCAAGGACAGCTGCCATGTGAAGGATGCCATCATCGTGTACCATCCCACCAAGAGCGGACAACACTTGGACGTGCGGGGCGGCTGGCACGATGCCTCCGACTGCCTCCAGTATACCACCACCACCGCCAATGCCGTCTACCAGATGGCCTATGCCTTCGAGCGCAACCCGGAGGCCTTCGGGGACGCTTACCGGACGGACGGGACGCCCGGGGCCAACGGCATCCCGGACATCGTGGACGAGATTCGCTGGGGCCTGGATTGGCTGGACAGGATGAACCCGGAGCCGGGGGAGTTTTACAACCAGCTGGCCGATGACCGCGACCACGTGGGCATGCGCATCCCTTCGGACGACCGGGCGGACTACGGTTGGGGCAAGGGGCAGGAGCGTCCGGTCTATTTCTGCAGCGGGGAGCCCCAGCAGCGGGGCCGCCGCGGGGGAGTGAACGCCACCACCGGCGTAGCTTCCACCGTGGGGAAGTATGCATCGGCCTTTGCCATCGGAAGCCGGGTGCTCCAAGGCTATTATCCGGAACTGGCTGCCCGTATCCATGCCAAGGTTGAAGACGCCTGGGAGACTGGGAAAGCGCATCCCGGCGTGTGCCAGACGGCCTCCATCGTGAGCCCCTACATCTACGAGGAAGACAACTGGACGGACGACATGGAACTGGCAGGGACGGAACTCTACCGCCTCACCGGAGACCGCAAATACCTCCTGGAAGCCGTGGAATATGGCCGAAGGGAGCCTGTGACCCCTTGGATGGGGGCCGACAGCGCCCGCCACTACCAGTGGTACCCTTTCATGAACATGGGTCATGTGCATCTGGCGGCGGAAGGGAAGGAGGAGTTCGTGCGGAACCTGCGGAGCGGCCTGGAACGGGTGCTGGACCGCGCGCAGGGGAGTCCCTTCCTCAATGGCATTCCCTTTATCTGGTGCTCCAACAATCTGACATCGGCCCTGCTCTCCCAGTGCATCCTGTACCGCCAAATCACCGGAGACCGTACTTTTGAGGAGATGGAGGGTTCCCTGCGGGACTGGCTCCTGGGTTGCAATCCCTGGGGCGTGAGCATGATTGTGGAACTGCCCCGCGGCGGAACGTATCCGCTTCAGCCTCACTCCTACATTATCAATTACAAACTGGGTAACACCACGGGCGGCCTGGTGGACGGTCCCGTGTACAGCACCATCTTCGGCTCGCTGCTGGGCATCTCCACAGAGGGCGGAACCAATTACGAAGAGTTTCAGCCCGGGCGCATGGTGTACCACGACTCCACCCACGACTATTCCACCAACGAGCCCACCATGGACGGCACCGCCAGCCTCACCTTCCCGCTGTCGGCCTATCAGATGGAGGGCCGGCGCCAGGCTGGCAAGAATGTGATGTTCCAGGGCGGAATCACCCGCACGGATCCCTCCCGGAAGCGCATTTCGCTGGTGTTCACCGCCCATGACAAGGCCGATGGCACCGCCTCCATCCTCTCCACCCTCAAGCGCTTCGGCATCAAGGGCTCCTTCTTTTTCACCGGCAAGTTTTTCGAGACCTTTCCCGCGGAGGTGAAGGCCATCCTTGCCGATGGCCATTACGTGGGCAGCCACAGCTACGGCCACCTGCTCTACGCCCCCTGGGGGAAGCGGGATTCCCTCCTGCTTTCCCGCCGGGAGTTCGAGGCCGATATCCTCAAAGCCTATGAGACCATGGCCCCCTTTGGGATAACGCCGGCATCGGCCCCGCTCTTTATGCCGCCTTATGAGTATTACAATGCCACCATCTCCTCTTGGGCGCGTTCCATGGGCTTGACGCTGGTCAATTACACCAACGGCACCTATACCAACGGAGACTACACCACCCCCGACATGGCGCACTATTACAGCAGCAAGTTCATCCTGGACAAAGTGTTGTCTGTGGAGAAGGCGGAGGGGCTCAACGGGCACATTATGCTCATCCATCTGGGAACGGAGGAGGCCCGCACGGACAAGTTTTATAAGCAGCTCCCGCAGCTTATCCGCACCCTCAGGCGTCGCGGGTATGAGTTTGTGCCGCTTACAGAAGCTTGCAAATAATTTTGCAGTTTCTCAAAAAGTTCTTATATTTGCAGTCCCGTTTTTCGGGACTTAAGTCTGGAGAGATGCTCGAGTGGCTTAAGAGGCACGCCTGGAAAGCGTGTATACTCCAAAAGGGTATCCCGAGTTCGAATCTCGGTCTCTCCGCCAGCCCAAAGGAAGTCAAGCCGTACAGGAGGACTTCCTTTGTTTGTATTCCAAAACATCTGAACCATGGACAGACGGGATTTCTTCAAATATTCAGCAGGTGCCGCCCTGGGCATTTCCCTGCTGGGCCGCTCGGCCCGGCTGCTGGCCGGAAACAGCAAAACAGACAAGTACTCGGTGGTGATTCTGGGAGACACCCATTACGATGCGCCCGACCCTGAATATTACCACGCCGGCTATACGGACCCCAACCCCAAGCGGGAGGCCAACCATCGGAAGGAATTCGTGAGGAATGCCGATATGTGGGCATCCCGCTGCCCTTCCCTGGTGCAGCGTGCCGCTTGCCTGGTGGAAGATGACACCCGCTTTGTCCTCCAACTGGGAGACCTGGTGCAGGGAGACACCGCCACGGCGGAAATCCACAAGCGCTTTCTGGACGACACCATGGGCCTTCTCAAGGCCCGCCTGGCCCCGGACCGCCCGCTTGTGACGGTGGCGGGCAACCACGACCTCCGCGGCAACGACGACGCCGTGATAACCCAGGCCTATCACGAGTACATGACCGCCCGCATGAGCCGGGAGCTGGGCATGGACATCCATGACACCAACTTCCTGTTCAACGCGGGCCCCGACGCCTATATTGTGATTAACTTCGGCAATACCAGCCCGGAGAAGATTCAAGACCTCTTTGACCGCTCCCGGGGCGCCCGACACACCTTCGTGGTGGTCCACAGCCCCGTTTTCCCCTACGACAGCACCAGCCACTACTGGTGGATTCTCTTTGGAAACCGCCAGGATTCTCGGGCCGATGAGCGCCGCTGGGTGCGCTCCCTGCTGGCATCCCGCCAGGCCATCGTGCTCTGCGGCCACACCCACAAAACCGAACTGCTGGACTGGGAAGGGGACGGCGGCCGCATCACCCAGATGACCATGAGTAGCGTCTGGGCCAAGGAGTCCCAGGGAAGCTATCAGGTAAAGGTCTCCGGGGCCGACGGCTACGGCTCCCTGATGGAACCCACCGAGGCCTCCCGGGCGCTGCTGGATGAATATCGGCCCGGCATCCGGAGATACAGCTATGCCAACGCCGCCGGGTCCTACAAGCTCTTTGTGGGAGACAGGGACGTACATGTGGATTTTTATGCCGGAAACTCTCCCCGCCTGTCTGAACGCTTCAAGCTTCGCTAAGAAAAATATGGAAATAACAATGCAACGTACTCAAACGCCGGTTCTCCTTCTCACCGGCTATCTGGGAAGCGGTAAAACCACACTGCTCAATCGCATCCTCACCAACAAGAAGGGAATCAAGTTCGCCGTCATCGTGAACGATATCGGCGAGGTGAACATAGACGCCGACCTGGTGGAAAAAGGCGGCATCGTGGGAAGCACCGACGACAGCCTGGTGGCCCTCCAGAACGGCTGCATCTGCTGCACCCTCAAGATGGACCTGGTGGCCCAGCTCTCCGATTTGATAAGCGCCCGCAAGTTCGACTATATTGTGATTGAAGCCAGCGGCATCTGCGAGCCCGCCCCCATTGCCCAGACCATCAGCACCATGCCGGCCCTGGCTCCCCAGTCCGTGAAAGACGGCGTCCCGTACGTGGACTGCATCGCCACCGTGGTGGACGCCCTCCGCATGCGCGACGAGTTCGAAAGCGGCAGCGCCCTGCAGAAAGAGGACATCGGCGACGACGACTTGGAGCGCCTGGTGATAGAGCAGATCGAGTTCTGCAACATCGTGCTCCTGAACAAGGCGGCCGATGTGACTCCCGAAGAGCTGGGCAAGCTCAAGGGCATCGTCAAGAGCATCAATCCCGGTGCCAAGGTGCTGGAGTGCAACTACGGAGACGTAGACCTGGACGAGCTCATCTACACGGGGATGTTCGATTTTGACGCCGTGGCCACATCGGCCGCCTGGATAGCCGCCATCGAGGGAGAGGAGGACGAGGAAGGCGAGGCCGAGGGCGAGGCGCTGGAATACGGGATAGACACCTATGTGTACACGCGCCGTCCGGCCTTGGACCTCAATAAATTCGACCACATGGTGGCCACCAAATGGCCTTCCAACATCATCCGCGCCAAGGGCCTGTGCTATTTTTCCGACGACACGGACAAATGCTACCTCTTTGAGCAGGCGGGCCGGCAGAAGAGCATCAAGGATGCCGGCCTGTGGTTTGCCACCATGGAGCCCGACGAGCTGGCGGAAATGATGAACCGTGACCGCAAGTTAAGGGCCGATTGGGATCCTGTCTACGGAGACCGCATGCAGAAGATTGTATTCATCGGCCAGAACTTGGACAAACCGGCCTTGGAAAAGCTCATGGACAGCTGCCTGGCAGAATAAAAAACGGCCCGTGCTTCTCAGCAGGGGCCGTTTCCATTCTAACCTAAAAACTTAACCTATTAAAAAACTATTCGGTTTTATTTATTGCAATTTCCGTGCCGAAGTTTTTGCTGTTAAGTTCTTTATTGGGCTTGATGCTTAAAATTCTCACTTCCCGCACCGGACGGTCCAGGCGGTCGGTCTGCGTTCCGGCTATGGCGTCAATCACGTGCAGGCCCGATACCGTTTCTCCGAAGACGGTGTATTCGCCGTCAAGGTGCTTGCAGTGCTCCGGGTCCTGCACCAAGTAGAACTGGGAACCGGAAGATTCCTTGAAGGGGTTGGCCAGGTCGCTCTCGCGGGCGGCGGCCAGGGCGCCTTTCACATGGGTGTGAAGCGGCTGCCCGTCGGGCCCTTTTATCTCGGCCGGAATGCGGTAGGACGGCCCGCCTTCGCCCCATTTGTCCCTTAGGAGCGTGTCGCGGGTGAAGGGGTCTCCGCCCTGGATCACGAAGCCGTTGATTACGCGGTGGAACAGGAGGCTGTCGTAATAGCCGGAGAGGGCCAGGGTTTCGAAGTTGTCCCGGTGGCGGGGGGTGTCCTTGAACAGGCGCACGCGGATGGTTCCCATGTTGGTGACAATGTCAAAGAAGGGCTCTTCCGGAAGGGCCTGGGCGGCTTTGACGGCGGCCAGGCTGTCCTGGGTGCTCAGGTTGACGCTGTCTGTCTGTGCGCTGCGGGTTTTACAGGAGGCAATGAGGCCGATGGCCAGAATGACTAGTATTAGTTGTTTTTTCATTCGGCAAAATTAACTAATTTTGCATTGTATGGCAAATCCGTTGAAACAACTGGCCGGAGAAACCGCCATTTATGGCCTGAGTTCCATCCTGGCGCGTGTCCTGAACTTCCTCTTTGTCCCCATCTACACCCGTATGCTTACGCAGGTGCAGTACGGGGTGGTGACGGAGTTCATGGCCTATATCGCCATCCTTCAGGTGGTGCTGGTGCTGGGCCTGGAGACGGGCTGTTTCCGCTTTGCCAACAAAGAAGGGGAGGACCCCCGTAAGGTCTATTCCGGAGCGCTCCTGACGGTCTTCGGCCTCAATCTGGCCTTCCTGGCCTGCATGGTAGCGTTTTCCGCCCCCATATCGGCCGCCCTGGGATATGAAGGGTACAGGCGGCTTATCATCTATGTGGCGGGCATCCTGTTCTGTGACAGCATTACGGCCATCCTCTTTGCCAAGCTGCGGCAGGAGCACAAGGCCGTGAAGTTCGCCGTGCTCAAAACGGTGAAAATTCTCACGGAGACGGGCGCCAACCTGGTCCTTTTCTTTGTCTGGCCCGCACAGCCGGACTTCACCTACCCGGTGTTTGCCATCTTTGTCAGCTGCGTGCTGTGCCTGCTGCTCTTTGTCCCGGACTTCCTGCGCCTCAAGCTCTGCTGGGATGCGGGCGTGGTCAGGCGCATGCTGCTGTATTCGCTGCCGCTCATGGTGGCGGCCCTGCCGGGCGTGGCCAATGACTTTCTGGACCGGGTACTGTTCCGTTTCTTTGACACCTCATCGGCCCAATGGCAAGCCTCCTTAGGCGTGTACCAGGCAGCGGTGAAACTGGCCGTCATCATGAACCTCTTTATCCAGATGTTCCGCTATGCGGCCGAGCCTTTCTTCTTCCAGCGGGCCCGGGACAAGGGCTCCAAGGAGTTGTATGCCGTGGTGATGGAGTATTTCACGGCCTTCTGCGGGCTGGTGTTCATCGGGGTAATCGGCTATATAGACATTATCTCGCTGCTGCTGGGCCGGGATTTCCGCGTGGGCGTGGGGGTGGTTCCCATTATGCTGCTGAGCTACATGCTGCTGGGCATGCTCTTCAACGTGTCCATGTGGTACAAGCTGTCCGGCAAAACCAACATGGCCATTTGGATAACCCTGGCGGGCCTGGTGGTGACAGCGGTGGTGAATGTGCTGTTCATGCCGCGCTACTCTTACTGGGCATCGGCCTACGGACACTTGGCCAGCTATCTCACCATGTTCATCATCAGCGCGGCCCTGGGCGCCAAATACTATCCCATCCCGTATAGCTGGAAGCGCATAGGGGCCATCTTCGTCCTCATGGGCCTGGCCTATGCGGGCATTTATTTCTGCGACCTCCGGGCCGGGGATTCCACCCTTGTCAAATTGGCGGTGAACACCCTGCTCATCGGCACCTATTGCGCATTTTCGTGGCTGCTGCTGCGCCGGCGGCCTGTTCCTACAGCATAGTACAACCTTAAAATAAACCACAGATGAAAAAAACAATCATGATGATGCTGGCTGTCCTGGCCGTTTCCTGTGCCAAGCCGCAGCCCCAAGCCTTTCAGGTAATCCCCATGCCGGCCGATGTCACCGTCACCGACGGCGCCTTCTGCGTGAAGGGCGTGGCCGTAGCCGTAGATTCCGCCTTGGATGAGCTTTCCCAAAAGGCAGTAGGCCGATTTGTCTCCGCCATCGAAACCGCCACCGGCGCCAAAACCAAAAGCGGGGAAGGCGGCATCAGCTTCGTGCTCAACACCTCCCTGGCTCCCGAGCAGTACACCATCAACGTAAAGGCCGATGGCGCCGTGGTGGAAGCATCGGCCCTGAACGGCTTTGTCTATGCCTGCGAAACCCTCAAGCAGATGCTCCCGGCGGCCATTTATGGCACCACCAAAGCCAAGGCCGACTGGGTGCTCCCTTATTGCAGTATCCAGGACCAGCCCCGCTTTGCCTACCGCGGCATGCACCTGGACCCCTGCCGTCACTTCTGGACCATCGAGGAGACCAAGCGCTATATCGACGTCATGACGGCTTACAAACTGAACCGCTTCCACTGGCACCTGACCGAGGACCAGGGCTGGCGCATGGAAATCAAGGCCTATCCCAAGCTCACCGAGGTGAGCGCCTGGCGCAACGGAACGGTAATCAAGAAAGACTGGGGCTCCAATGACGGCATCCGCTACGGCGGCTTCTACACCCAGGAGCAGATGAAGGAAATTGTAGCCTATGCCGCCGAGAGGGGCATTACCGTTATCCCGGAGGTAGACCTGCCCGGTCACATGGTGGCCGCCCTGGCCGCTTACCCGGAGCTGGGCTGCACCGGCGGCCCCTATGAGGTCTGGACCCGTTGGGGTGTGGCCAAGGATATCCTCTGCGCCGGCAACGATGAAGTCTTCACCTTCCTGGAGAAGGTCTTTGACGAGCTTATGGAGATTTTCCCCTCCGAGTACATCCATATCGGCGGTGACGAATGCTTTGGCGGAGACGCGGAGCCGGACCGTCCGGACCCGTGGGACGTGTGCCCCAAGTGCGCCGCCCGCATGAAGGCCCTGGGCATCAAGAAGGGCCCCCAGGCCAAGCATTACCTGCAGAACTATGTGACAGACCGCGTTCAGGCCTACCTGAATGCCCGCGGCCGCAAGATTATCGGCTGGGATGAGGTGCTAGACGGCAATCTGTCCGAGGGTGCCACCGTGATGAGCTGGCGCGGCGTGGAAGGCGGCATCAAGGCGGCCGAAAAGGGATTCAACGCTATCATGACGCCCAACAGCCACATGTACTTTGACTTCTACCAGAGCCAGGAAAGGGACAAGGAGCCCTTCGGCATCGGCGGTCACCTGCCGCTGGAGCGCGTTTACAGCTATGAGCCTTTCGACGGCCTCAAGCCCGGCACCGAGAAGCATATTTTAGGTGTGCAGGCCAACCTGTGGACGGAATATATCCTTACGCCGGAGCACCTGGAGTACATGCTCCTGCCCCGTATGTGCGCCCTTTCCGAAGTTCAGTGGTGTGCCGCCGACAAAAAGGATTACGCCCGCTTTGACGCCTCCCTGGAACATACTTTCGCCATCCTGGATGCCTTGGGCATGAACTACTCCCTGGATTGCCGCGGCCTCATCGGCCTGGACCGCCAGCCCGCCCGTACACATGAGCAGCTGGAGGAGTACTTGGCCAAGAAAGACTGGGTATGGTAGTTAGTACAGCAGCAAGCCCGCTGCGGCACCGGCCAGGATAATGTAGATGGGGTTCACCTTGCCCCAGTAGCCGGCCACGAAGGCGCCGCCCAGCAGCACCCAGCTTTTCCAATCCGGAAAATTCTCTGAAACCACTTGGACAGAAGGCATGCCGCCCGTCCAGGTGGTTTTTATGATAAGGATGACGGCGGCGGCACCGATGAGCCCGGCCACCGTGGGGCGGAGCCACTCCATGGTGCCCGCATACAGGCGGCTGGTCTTGAACTTCATGAAAAAGCGCACAATCAGGAGCATAATCACAAAGGAGGGCAACATCAAGGCCAGGGTGGCGGTGAGGGAGCCGCAGATGCCCAGAAAATGGCTTCCGGTGGCATTGAAAAGCACCTCGTACCCCACATAAGTGGCGCTGTTGATGCCGATGGGCCCCGGAGTCATCTGGGAAATGGCCACAATGTCCGTAAAGGCCGATTCACTGATCCACGGATGTACCACCACCACCTGGTTCTGGATGAGCGAAAGCATGGCATAACCCCCGCCGATGGTAAAGGCCCCAATCACAAAGAAAGTCCAGGCCAGCTGGCCGATTAATATGAAGGTATCCATCATTTCTTCGTCCTGTAATACGTTACGCTGAACCCGAGCACCAGCACGCAGACAATGATATAAATGGGCGAGACGTTGAGGAAAGAGACCAGCACCAGGGCGGCGACGGCCAGGCCCCAGGTCCACCAATTTTTGCAGGATTTGCGGGCCATATTAATCATGGGTACGGCGATGAGGGAGATGACCACGGGCCGAATGCCCTTGAACGCCCGTTCCACCCAGGGATTGTCCTTGAAGGCGGTGAAGAACATGGCGATGGCCAGGATGATGACAAAAGAGGGGAGGATGCTGCCCAAGGTGGCGGCCACGCTGCCCTTCACACCCCGCAGCCGGTGCCCGGCGAAGATGGAGATGTTTACGGCCATCACGCCCGGGGCGCTCTGGGAGATGGCCACGATGTCCGGGAGTTCCTCCTCGGAGATCCAGCCCCTTCGACCCAATTCGGCCTGGATGAGCGGAATCATGGCGTAGCCCCCGCCGATGGTGAAGGCGCCAATCTTGGCAAAGACGCCAAAAATCTGCCAGAGTGAAACATTCTTTTCCATATTTATGCAAAGATACAACTTTTGTCATTCTGAGCGAAGCGAAGAATCTGTAAAAAAATCAAAAAATTGTTTGAAAAAATTTGTCAGTTCAAAAAAAGATAGTACCTTTGCAGTCCCGTTTGAAACGAACGGGATTTTTTAACGGATCTTTGACAATATTGAAAGACTAAAAGTACAAGCAAGTACCGGAAATTGTAACAACAATTTCAGATATAACGAGCGTCAGTTTCTTAAGAGAAACTAAAGCGTCAGGGCAAGCTAGTCATTTAAAGAATATACAATGAAGAGTTTGATCCTGGCTCAGGATGAACGCTAGCGGCAGGCTTAACACATGCAAGTCGAGGGGCAGCGTGGAGTAGCAATACTCTGACGGCGACCGGCGAAAGGGTGAGTAA
>Ga0310691_10003427_pt1 | contig 19081 bp, 21 predicted proteins | sample 176DNAGHGlowgp2_FD_203887 | JGI IMG/M metagenome (GOLD analysis project Ga0310691, IMG submission 203887) | Sheep rumen microbial communities from Palmerston North, Manawatu-Wanganui, New Zealand - 1766 DNA GHGlow gp2 (v2) (version 2) | ecosystem: Host-associated > Mammals > Digestive system >...
AGAGAGCCTGAACGTAGCCATTGCTACGGCGATAACGTGCTCGGAATTCAGACGCAGACTATAACACGTGCTGCATGACGATGGCATCCTGATAATGCTCGCCATCGAAAAGCCAGTCGGCAAGACGCGCTGACTGCTGATAACCCATTTGCTGGAAGAGTCGCAGCGTGTTGTCGTTGCTGACGGCGATAACCACATAGATCTGATGAAGATGGAGCGTGCGGCGGGCATAGTCGTGAATCTTCAGGATGGTGGCGGCGGCATAGCCCTGATGACGACAGGCACGCAGGATGACAAGTCCCAACTCGGCCTTCATGTTCTTGGGGTCGAAAGACATCAGATCGGCAAGACCAACGGTTTGGTGCGACTCGTTCTCGATGACCAGTCGCACTTGCTTGTCGGTATAGATGTCGCCTGTGGAACTGGAGAGGAACTCGTGGAGCAGGAAGCGGGAATAAGGCACATTGGTGATGCCCACGCCCCACAGCGCATCGTCGTTTTCGATGCAATAGAGCAGGTCGAGATCCTCAGGTTCGAGTGCCCTTAACGAGATAGCTGGCAATGGTTTCATAAAAACAACTCCCTTTGAACGATAATTACCTGACTGTCATGATGATATGTACCTATCTGATAACCGGCATGATGGGTGGCCTGAGTGATGATTTCCTCGTACGTCAAGGTGTCGGCATCGTAGATTAAAGTGACGAATCGCCTGTCGGTAGGCAGCTGCACCTCGGTGAGGCCTTTCTTATGGAGAATGGCGCGACACTCGGCTTTCATCCTGTCGCCGCCAATCAGCACATAGACGCGCTCCTCGCCGTAATTCTTGTAGATGCCCAGAGAACGGCGCACACGTGCGGTGAGCATCTGGATGAGGGCCAGGAAGGCGCGGAAATAGATGGCAACCTTGATGGGCAGCGTGACCAGCAGGCTGAGGTGGCCATAATGCTTGCGGAAGAAGATGAACATGGCCTGATAGAACACATGCACATAGCGGAAAGTGGTTTTCTGCGTGGACTCGCCCTTATAGTGGACGATGCGGGCAGGCACATACCAGTTCTCGTAGCCTGCCTTCTGAAGGCGGTATGACAGGTCGATATCCTCGCCATACATGAAGAAGTCCTCGTCGAGCAGACCGGCCTTGTCAAGAGCCTCGCGACGCAACATGAAGAACGCGCCGCTGACGACGTCAATCTGTCCGGGACAGTCCCACGACAGATGGCTCATGTAATAACGCTTGGGGAAGCCCAGCATCTTGAGCAGCGAGACAAAGGGTGTGGGCAGACCGCGACGTGACTCACGGGCGATGGTGCCGTCGGAATTGTGCATCATGACGCCTGCACCGCCAGCCTTAGGATGGGCATCCATGAAGTCGAGCACCTGGCGGATGCTGTCGTCGCCTACGAAGGTGTCGGGATTGAGCAGCAGCACATAGTCGCCCTTGGACTGACGAATGGCGAGGTTGTTGCCTTTGGCAAAGCCCAGGTTGTGGTTGCTGTCGATGATGGTGATGGCTGAGCCGAAACGCTGGGAGAGATAGTCCACAGAGCCGTCGGAGGAGTGGTTATCGACGACGATAATCTCGCAGTCGATGTCCTTCGTGGCCTTCTGGACACTGACGATGCTCTGCTCAACGTAGTAGCGCACATTATAATTGACTATGATAACAGACAGTTTCACTCTTCCTCGATTTCAGATTGACAGCGACTCATGGTGGGCAGGATGAACGGCATAGAGAGCAGCACCATCACAGCCAGATAGCCAAAAGCGGCCTCGAAAGCGTAAATATAATATAATAAGGTGTTGGCAATGAGCAACAGCCCCAAGATGTTGATGCGGATGAAACCCCAGCGCAGCAGGGCCGACTCGCGCTGAGTGACCAGCTGGCGATGGATACGGCCGAACTTGAACAGGCGCAGCGACAGGGGCACGAGGCCCAGCGTGAGCAGAATCATCACCATCTGAACAATGTACATCGACGTCTTAGAGGCCTCGGTATCAGACACCATAGCCATATCGACCTCGAAGAAATCGCCCATCACATAGATGATGCCTGCTATGAGCAGAAACTCGCAGTAAAGGAAGAGCAATATGTTTTTGACTTTCTTCATAACCAATTTTATTTATCTTCAAAAGGCACACGATGGAGGATAGAACGCCCCAGCGTGACCTCGTCAGTATATTCCAACTCGTTGCCAACGGCAATGCCGCGGGCTATCATCGTGACCTTCACATCGAACGGCGCCAACTTGCGGAAGATGTAGAAGTTGGTGGTGTCGCCCTCCATCGTAGAGCTCAGCGCGAGGATGACTTCCTTGACGTCACCTTCGGCCACACGACTGACCAGCGACTCAATCTCGAGGTCGGAGGGCCCTATGCCGTCCATCGGCGAGATAAGGCCACCCAGCACGTGGTAGAGTCCCGTGAACTGCTGGGTATTCTCTACTGCCATCACATCCTGGATATTCTCAACCACGCAGATGGTAGAGGCATCGCGACGATGGTCGGAGCAGATGGGACAGATGTCCTGGTCGCTGATGTTATGGCACACACGACAGAACTTCACCTCACGCTTCAGACGGTCGAGGGTCTGCGTGAACTGCGACACCTCGTCGGTCTCGAGCCTGAGCATATAGAGCACCAGGCGCAAGGCGGTCTTGCGGCCTATACCCGGCAGCTTGGAGAACTCCTGTACTGCCGACTCAAGTAGTCGTGAGGGATATTGTTGTGTCATAAACTTTCAACTTTGACCTTTCACCTTTCAACTCTCAATTTCACTGAGTTCCAGCCATCGCATCGACTTCTCATCGAGTTCGTCGTTGAGCAACGGCAGACGCTTACTCATCGTGGTTATCTCATCGACGCTGAGAGTGCCAGAGCTCAGCGCGTCTTCTATGCTTTTCTTCTCGGCTTCCAGAGCGGCGATATCCTTCTCCAGCTGCTCGAACTCGCGTTTCTCCTTGAACGACATCTTGCGCTTGGAGGTAGCCTCACGAACAGGGCGGGTGTCTTTCGACTCTTTCACCACCCCACTCTCTCTGGGCTGCAACGCCTGCCACTCACGATACTGGGTGTAGTTGCCAGGGAAGTCCTTGATCTCGCCCTGACCCTTGAACACCAGCAGATGGTCGACCACCTTATCCATGAAGTAGCGGTCGTGGCTGACCACGATGACGCAGCCTGCAAAGTCCTGAAGGTATTCCTCGAGAATCTGCAGCGTGACGATATCGAGGTCGTTGGTGGGCTCGTCGAGTACCAGGAAGTTGGGGTTGCGCATGAGCACCGTACAGAGATAGAGCTTGCGCCGCTCGCCACCCGAGAGCTTATAGACGTAGTTGTGCTGCTGTTCGGGGGTGAAGAGAAAATGCTGCAGAAACTGACTGGCGGTGAGATGTTTGCCACCACTCATATCGACATATTCGGCAATATCGCGCACCACGTCGATGACCTTGGTCTGCTCGTCGAACTGGATGCCGTCCTGCGAGAAATAACCGAAGCGCACGGTGTCGCCAATGACTATCTTGCCGTTGTCGGGCTCCTGCTGGCCCAGCAGCATCTTCAGGAAGGTGCTCTTGCCTGTGCCGTTGTTGCCCACGATGCCCATCTTCTCGAAACGCGAGAAGTTATAGTAGAAGTCCTTCATGATGACATAATCATCGAAGGCCTTCGAGATATACTGACACTCGAAAATCTTCGAGCCGATATAGACGTTGGAGGCTTTCAGACGGATGGAACGCTCTTCAATCCTGCTCTTCGCAATACGCTCCAGGTCGTAGAACGCATCCTCGCGGTACTTGGCCTTATGGCCTCGGGCCTGAGGCTGGCGGCGCATCCAGTCGAGCTCGGTGCGATAGAGGTTGTTGGCGCGGGCTATCTCGGCACGGCGGTTGTCGATACGCTCCTGGCGTTTCTCCAGATAATAGGAGTAGTTGCCACGATAGGTGTAGATGGTATGGTCGTCGAGCTCGAGGATGACGGAGCACACACGATCGAGGAAATAGCGGTCGTGGGTCACCATGAGCAACGTCTTGTTGCCACGACTGAGGAAGCCCTCCAGCCACTCAATCATCTCAAGGTCGAGGTGGTTGGTAGGCTCGTCGAGAATCAACAGGTCGGGCTCGGTAATCAGCACGTTGGCCAGCGCCACACGCTTCTGCTGTCCGCCGCTGAGCTGACCCATAGGCTGCTGCAGGTCGCGAATCTTCAGTTGCGTAAGGATCTGCTTAGCCTTGAGTATCTTCTCTTCGTTGCCCTGATGATTAAAGCAGGCATCGAGCACGGAGTCGTCAGGCGAGAACTTCGGCGTCTGGTCGAGGATGCCCACCTTCAAGTCGCGACGGAAGATAATCTCACCGCTGTCGTAGCCCTCCTTGCCTGCAAGGATAGAGAGCAGCGTGGACTTGCCCGTACCGTTCTTGGCGATGAGACCCACGCGCTGACGCTCGGCAATAGAGAACGAGATATTCTCGAAGAGCACCAGCGAGCCAAACGACTTCGTGAGGTTCTGGACGTCCAAATACGGTATTTCCTTCGCCATTATTCTTTCAACGACTTGTTGCTATTATTCCTTCAACGACTTGTTGATTTGGTCAATATAGTCGAGCACTTCATCACGACCACGAGCCTTTTCGGCCGAGGTGATGAAATAGGGCGGCATCTCCTCCCACGTCTCCAGCATCTTCGTGACGTAAGCCTGAACGTTGGCTTTCACCTTCGACTCCGACAGCTTGTCGGCCTTGGTGAAGACGATGGCGAAAGGAATAGACGAGATGCCCAGCCAGTTAATGAACTCCAAGTCGATGTTCTGTGCCTCGTGACGAATATCGACCAGCACAAAGACGTTCACCAGCTGCTCGCGTCCGAGGATATAACCGCGAATCATCTGGTCAAGCTTGGCAATCTCGCTCTTCGAGCGCTTGGCGAAGCCATAGCCTGGGAGGTCGACGAGATACCAGTCGCGATTTATCAGGAAGTGATTGATGAGCAGCGTCTTACCAGGTGTGGCTGACGTCTTTGCCAACTTCTTGTTGCGCGACAACATATTAATCAGACTCGACTTACCCACATTAGAGCGGCCAATGAAGGCATACTCGGGCTTCGTGTCCTTGGGGCACATAGTGACGTTGGGTGCCGATAGTGTAAATTCCGCGGTTTTTATATCCATCTGTTTAAAAGAGACAATAAAGGGGCGACTCGCTTTTTAGTTCGACGCCCCTATAATCATTTGAGTTATTATCTGATTCTGTCAAGCGACCTCACCAGCTTTTCGTCTTTCACAATAGCCTTTCGAGCCAGGAAGGTCAGCAGGACGCCCGCAAGGGGTAACGCCAGAAACCACTCCATAACGGGCTGCTTGACGGCCAACGTGATATAGAACATGATGCCGACAGACATCACCAAGTTGCAGAGTGTGGTCTGGAGCGGACGGTTGCGATAGAGGAATATCGTCACCAACGCCACAAGGGCCATCAGAGCGGCCAGCAGACGGGTGATGAGTTCTCCATCGAACACGGCACAGACTGCCAGGACGATAGCTGCAAGAAACAGGTATACAGTTTGAATGCGCTGTATCATGCCTCTGCGTTCTGTGAGTCCTTGGCGGGGTCACGCCAGTAGACCTTGCCCTCAACAAACTCCTGAGTAGCCAGCAACGAGGGCTTGGGCAGCTTCTCGTAGTAGCGAGAGATTTCAATCTGCTCACGATTCTCAAACACTTCCTCCAGAGAATCGTTATATGAGGCGAACTCAGCCAGCTTCTTAGACAGGTCTTCCTTGATCTGTACAGAGATCTGGTTGGCACGCTTGGCGATGATGGCAACACTCTCGTAGATGTTTCCGGTCTCATCGCAGAGATCCATAATGTTTCTGGTAACGGTATTTACCGGTGCTTTTGATTTCTTGTAATCCATGTTTATAAAATTATTCGCTTATGTTTTGTTCTTAATCTTTCGTAACTTTCTTGCACTTGGCAATATATTTCTCGGCCAGACTGCATTGTGCTGACTCAGGATATTCGTTCAGGAAGCCGTAGCACTCGTCCTCAGCATCGCGATAACGCTCCAGCTTCTTGTCCTCCGTAGAGTTCTCGGCCAACTCGAACTTGCTCTTCATCACCAGCAACGAGAAATCCTCGCGCCACTTGGTGTAGGGATAGGTCTTCAGGGCGTTCTGGGCCACGATGATGCATGAAGAATAGTTGCTCTCGGTGCCAGAATTCACATTGCCGAAATAACCGCCGAGGTTGAAATACAACTGGGCGGAAAGCAGCTCTTTCACCACCAGCTTGTCCTGCAACTCAAACAGACGGTTCTGAGCCTTCTCACGCAACTGGGAGCCTGGGAAGAAATCGAGGAACTGCTGATAGGCGTTGATGGCACCAATGGTAGGCGTCTGATCCAAACGGGGCTCGGGCGCACTCTCATAGAGCGACTGACCCACATAGTACATAGCCTGCTCGGCATAAATGCCTCGCGGATAGGTCTGATAATACTTGCGGAAAGTGGCAGCTGCCGACTCGAAATCTCCATTCATATAGTCGGACATGCCCAGCATATAGAGCGACTCCTCGGCTTCGTCAGAGCCTTTCTTGGCGGTAATCAAATCCTGTAAGAGAATGGCGGCTTGATTGAACTTTCCTTCGGCAAAGCTCTGCTTGGCATACTCATACCGATAGTCTAAGTCGGAACTCTTCAAAACCTTATTGTATTCACCCGCACAGCCCGTCAGAAGGAGGGCTAAAAGCGGCATGACTATAAGTCTTATCTTCATCATTGTTTATTTTTGAGCTGCAAAATTACTCATTTTTATTCAAAACGCAAAGAGTTTACATATTTTTTAACCGCTCATTATACAGATTTCACAGAATATTAGTACCTTTGTACCCCAAAATGAGCATTTTTAATCTTTCTTCAAAGTACAAACCTACTGGCGATCAGCCAGAAGCTATCCGCCAACTGACGGATGGTGTGATGCGTGGCGACAGGGCTCAGGTGCTGTTGGGCGTCACGGGTTCGGGTAAGACGTTCACGATGGCCAATGTCATTGCGAATGTCAACAAACCCACGTTGATTCTGAGTCATAACAAGACGCTGGCAGCACAGTTGTACGATGAGATGAAAGGCTTTTTTCCTGACAATGCCGTTGAGTATTATGTCAGTTATTATGACTACTACCAACCTGAAGCCTACCTGCCTACAACAGATACTTATATCGAGAAGGACTTGGCCATCAACGAAGAGATTGATAGGTTGAGACTATCTGCCGTAAGCAGTTTATTGTCAGGACGAAAAGATGTGGTCGTTGTATCTTCTGTTTCATGTATCTATGGCATGGGAAGTCCCAATGCACTTTCAGAGAATGTCATAGAACTGCATCAAGGGCAACATATCGACCGCAATGTTTTGTTAAGAAAACTGGTGCAGTCGCTATACATTCGTAATGACCTCACCTTGGAACGTGGCAACTTCCGTGTGAAGGGCGATACGGTTGATATCTACATGGCCTACAACAACATTATCCTGAGAGTGATTTTCTGGGACGATGAGATTGACGCCATCGAGGAGCTCGACCCCATCACGATGTTGCGTACTGGTCGCTATGCCGCCTATAAAATCTATCCTGCCAACCTCTTTATGACTACGCAGGAGCAGACCGACAAGGCTATTCACGATATTCAGGACGACCTGGTGAAGCAGGTGGCGTTCTTCGAGGAACTGGGCGACGAGATCAAGGCCCAGCGTATCAAGGAGCGCGTGGAGTATGATATGGAGATGATCAAGGAGCTGGGCCATTGCTCAGGCATTGAGAACTACTCGCGCTACTTCGACGGACGACAGGCTGGCGAACGGCCCTACTGTTTGCTGGACTTCTTCCCTGACGACTTCCTGCTGTTTATCGATGAGAGCCACGTGTCTGTGCCGCAAATTGGTGGCATGTATGGCGGCGACAGGGCCCGCAAGACCAACCTCGTGGAATATGGCTTCCGCTTGCCTGCCGCCTTCGACAACCGTCCCCTCACCTTTGAGGAGTTCCAGAAAGAGGTGCACCAAGTCATCTACGTCTCAGCCACCCCTGCCGACTTCGAGTTGGAGGAATCGGAAGGCGTGGTGGTGGAACAGGTGATTCGTCCTACAGGCCTGCTCGACCCAGAGATTGAGGTGCGCCCCAGCGAACATCAGATTGACGACCTGCTGGCGGAGATACATCTTCGCATAGACCGTCATGAGCGTGTGTTGGTCACCACGCTGACCAAGCGTATGGCTGAGGAGCTGTCGGAATATCTGCTGAACCACGGTGTTCAGACGGCTTATATCCATAGCGATGTAGGCACGCTGGACCGTGTGCAGATACTGGAGAAGCTGCGTGCAGGAGAATATGACGTGCTGGTGGGCGTGAACCTGCTGCGCGAAGGTCTCGACCTGCCTGAGGTATCGCTGGTGGCTATCCTTGATGCCGACAAGGAGGGTTTCTTACGTTCGCGCCGTTCGTTGGTACAGACAGCTGGTCGTGCTGCTCGTAACGTCAACGGTCGCGTCATCATGTATGCCGATACCATCACGCGTTCTATGCAGGAAACCATAGACGAGACCAACCGCCGTCGCATGAAGCAGCTGAAATATAATGAGGAACATCACATCACGCCTACACAGATTGTGAAGACGCTGAAGAGCTCGCTGAGTCGTGAGGACCGTCCTGATGTGAAGGAGCTGAAGATGACGGCTATTGCCGGTCAGCAGCAGGGCGATATGGCTGCCGACCCGATAGTGGAACACATGACGCGTCCGCAACTCGAGAAGCTCATTGCCGAGACTACTCGTCGCATGAAGGAAGCCGCCAAGGAGCTGAACTTCCTACAGGCAGCCCAGTATCGCGACGAGATTATCCGCATGCAGAAAGAGCTCGAACTGAAATAACCTTCCCTTATTTTCTGATTATCTGCACCTCGCCCGAAGCGCTCAACTTGATGATGCTCGACGGCTTGTGGGGCTTATGCTCCTGTCGGCGCGTCCAGCACACATAGTCCACCTGCTCCAAGATGCGTGGGTCTATGTCGCCATAGTTCTGAGCGGCAGGCTCGCCGCTGATATTCACCGACGTAGAGACGATGGCCTTCTGGAAACGGAAGCAGAGCTCCTTAGAGAAAGGCTCCTGCGTGATGCGGATGCCGATAGAGCCATCCTCGGCTATGAGGTTTGGAGCCAGGTTCACGGCACCATCGAGAATCAACGTGGTGGGCTTGTCCAAACAGTCAATCAGTTGCCAGGCCACATCGGGTACGTTACGGACATAGCGTTGCAAACGGGCATCGCTGTCTACCAAGCAGATCAATGCCTTTGAATCATCACGCTGCTTGATTTCATACACGCGTTTTACGGCTTCCGCATTGGTGGCGTCGCAGCCTATTCCCCAAACGGTATCTGTGGGATAGAGTATCACCCCACCCTTTCTCATCGCCTCAATGGCGTTCTTGATATCTTGTTCCTGTGTCATATTAATGTTTTTGATTTACCTTTCAACTTTCACCTTTCAACTTTCAACTTGATAACTCTAATTCCAGTATGCGAGGCATGTTTCTTGAGATACTGCCCCAGCGTCATCGGCTCTTCCACCACCTTCTTGTGTATCGACGAGGCGTTGAGCAGATGAAGACCATCGGCACGCCATACAGCAAAACCCAAATGAGCAATGTCGAGTCCTGGCTTCGAACAGGTGATGGCGATGATGTCGCCGTCGTGAACAGCCTGCCGCATGGCCTGCATGTTCTTCACCTCACGCTTGGGGATAAAGCGGTACTGTCTACCAGTAAGCTGTTTCTCTTGCTGGGCAATCGTCGCTATAAACTCTGGATGAGCCTTCAGCGCCTCGTAGGCCTGAGGACGACGGCTCATATAGTTGATGTTCAACGTCTGCACAGCGGTAAAGGGTGCTGTGGTCTGCTGCACCTCGCTCACCAGTTGCATCGATGTCTTGTCGTCAATCCAGTCCGAGAAATAATGCAGGCGAGAGGGATATCCGTCGATGATGCCCTGACGATAGCGCAACAGCTTCAGATAGCGTGTAAAGTCGGCAAAGGTGCGTTCGTTGTTCTGCGCACATAACGTCAGCGCCACCACATTCTCTACCAGCGTGGTACAGTCCAGCTCGCGGGTATTCACCACCAGTCGCTCATCGCCCTTGGCGTTCACTTCCAGGGTATGGGCCACATAAGGGCGTCCCATCAGTTGACGGGCGAAATAGAGAGGCTCGGCCTGCGCATTCTTCAGCACATCGACCACAAAGAGGCTGTCGGCAGTCTCGTAGTCGATAGTTTGTGCCGATATGGTCAACGGCCACATCAGCAGCACGATGCAGAGTCTCACTAATCGTTTCATGACTTCTTGCGGTATTTCTTTTTCAGTCCGAAGTTACAGCCCACATAGACATTCAGGCTGCCAAAGGTGTTGTTGGTACGGAAACGAGACATACTATAATTATAGGTATGCACAATGGCGCTGGCGCCAGCATACCATCGCATGTTGTTATATACCACAGCGAAACGTCCCACGCCGTCGATATTCATATTCTTGAACGTAAAACCGCCACGCTCGTCGTTCATCATATCGCCAAAGCTACGCTTATAGCCCAAGGCCATCTGCAGACTGGAGCCAAAGAGCCAGTTCTTGGCAAACACCCAGTTATAGGCATAGCCGCCCGAGATGCTGAGGTCATAATAGCGCACCTCGTCAACCCTCAGGCCGCTGTCAACAAGTATCGCATTTTTACCAAACTTGCTGTCTATCAGGTCTTGCAACTGGTCGGAGTCGAAATCCAACGAGTGGCGCGTATAGCCCACGCCAGCCAGCCACGATCCGCAGCTTATTTTCTGGATGGTGCTCTGCGAGAAAGCCGCAGGATAGGAGAATCGTCCGTGATTGAAGATATAATAGATATTAGCGCCAGTAATGCCTACCTCTATGCCGTTGAAGGGTTGGTCCTCCAGTTCTGACATATCGGCATTACCGAAGTTCACTTGTTTCAGCTTATAGTCCTGACCTGTACGACGATAGAACAGGTCGATGCCAATCTGCGAGCTATACATGCTGAAGTCAAACTCGCGTCGTCCACCACCGAAGTTCAAGTTGCCCAGTTCGAAGGTATAGCCCAGAAACACCCATTTCCAGCCGGCATAGGGTCCTATGCGCAGGTTCCTGTCGGGCTTCATCGTGATGCTCTGGTTACCACCACTCAGACTGTATCGCTCATAGTTATAGGTAGTCTGTAGCATGGCGGCAAACACATAGTGCTGTGGTTCGATATAGCGTTCGTCCAAGCGGTCGAAACCTCGGATGATGCGACGAATCAGTCCCAGTTTTTTCTTGGGCTGTTCCGGCTCGGCCACAACAGTATCTGCCAACTGCTCAATAGGTGCTTCCATCTCTTCCTGTGCGCCTATTGTGTCAGTCAGCTCAACAGCTCCAGCTGTCATAGCAAACATCCATCCTATAGCTATAGTCAGTAATCTCATCAATATTTTCCTAAAATACGGTCCAGCACCCAGTTGACTGAGGTGGCAGAGACGCTGGTAGCAGTACACACAGCTCGTTCCTGAAGATGTTCACACACATTCTTGATGAGCGGATACTGCACATACTGCGGGTTGGGCACCTCGATATGCTGCGTGCCCTCGCTGGTGTGCACCTCGATGGGTGCGTAGTTGAACACAGAGAAGCTGAGCGACCCTTTGTTGCCAATGAGCAGGACGCGGTCTGTTCGTGCCGACTCGTGACCCACAAAGACCCACGAGCCGCTGCCAGGCAGTCCGTTCTCGAACTTAAACACCGCGCTCACAGAGTCCTCTGCACCATAGAGACCGCCCCTGTTGGCACAGATGCCACGGGCCTCGACAATGACGCCGAACATCTCCTGCAGCAGATCTATCTGATGGGGTGCCAGGTCGTAGAAATAGCCACCGCCTGCAATGTCAGGCTGAAGGCGCCAGGGCAGGTTCTCGGGATGACCATAGTCCAACTCACGCGGGGGCCACGCAAACCTGATCTGCACGTTGATGATATCGCCTATCTGTCCCTGCTCTACTATCTCCTTCACCTTGAGGAAATAAGGCAGGTAGCGACGGTAGTAGGCCACGAAACAGGGCACGCCAGTCTGCTCGCTGATGCGGTTTACGCGGGCACAGTCCTCATAGTTGGCTGCCAACGGCTTCTCCACATAAACAGGCTTGCCTGCCTTCATTGCCATGATGGCAAAGGTGGCATGACTGCTGGGCGGCGTGGCAACATAGATGGCGTTGACCTCATGGTCGTCAATCAGTTCCTGAGCATCGGTATACCATCGTGGCACACCGTGTCTCACGGCATATGAGCGGGCCTTGAACTCCGTGCGACTCATCACAGCCACCACGGTCGAGTCCTCAACCTCGGCAAAAGCAGGTCCGCTCTTTTTCTCGCAGACCTCTCCGCAGCCTATAAAACCCCACTTCAACTGTTTCATATTTCCTAAATTTTTGCAAAGGTACAAATAATTATCAATTTTCAATTGTCAATTCTCAATTATTTTGTACCTTTGCAGAAAATTTCAGATACATCATGAATGCTACAAGCAATTTAAGCCTACATCATGTACGAAGCGTAGGGGCTGTCGTCCGCGACGGCTATCTGCTATATACCAGCAATTTCAAACGACTTTTCCGGGCATCATGGATTTATGCCCTACTCTATGCGCTGGCCTTTGCCTGGATGACTAGCCGCATCATCTACGACGTGCTCCCGCTCATCGTCATCAGCCAGTATCCCTCGCTCGAGGTACGCTGGACGGCCAGTACCGCTGACTGGATTCTGGTGGCTATCTACTGTCTGGCGTTCGTCATCACCGCCCTGTTGCTGGCTGCCGTAGCCATCAAGGCCTGCGACGACCATCGCACCACCGATGCCATCCAGCGTCCTGACCATTGGTGGGGCGTCCTGCCCAATAAGACGGTGCCCTGTCTGTTGCGCCCCCTGCGCAGCAAGTCCTATGCCCACACCACCTTCTTCAAGGGGTTGTGCTATTTCGGACTGCTCTTTGCCACGCTGTTGCTCACGGGCATCATCACCTCGCTGCTCACCTTCTTCTGTGAGTTGCCGGGCATCATCATCGGCACAGCCAACATCAAGGCTTATGCTGGAGCTGCTATGGGCGACCCGCTGGGCTTGCCCGACTACCTGAGCACGCTGACCTTCGTGGCCTTCACCATCGCTGGCTTCATCCAGGCCTACGTTCATCTGGTCACCATCTTCCCGCTCTACTACGCCTGCGGCACCATCGCCCAGCGCGAACAGCTCAAGAAGAAGTTCCAGTAACCTTTCAACTTTCACCTTTCAACTTTCACCTTTCAACTTTCACCCATCCACCTAGTATGAAAAAAATACTCTTTATAGATCGCGACGGAACCATTGTAGAAGAACCCCATGACGAGCAGGTCGACGACCTCTCGAAAATCCGATTCAAGCCAGGCGTATTCCGCTGGCTCGCCTTCCTGCGCGAAAAGACAGATTTCCGCTTCGTCATGGTTTCCAACCAAGACGGACTAGGCACCTCAGCCTTCCCAGAAGACACCTTCTGGCCCTCGCAGAACTTCATCCTCGATGCCCTCAAAGGCGAAGGCGTTGAGTTCGACGATATCCTCATCGACCCGCATTTCCCTGAGGACAACGCCCCCACACGCAAGCCACAGACCGGCCTGGTAGAGAAATATATCAACGACCCCGACTACGACATCGCCAACAGCTACGTCATCGGCGACCGCGAGACTGACGCCCTCTTTGCCAAGAATATTGGCTGCAAGGCACTCATCCTAGGCGAGAACATGACCTGGAAACAAGTAGCTGAGCAAGTATTCGACGGCGAGCGCACAGCCGAGGTACGACGCACCACGAAGGAGACAGACATCCACGTGCGACTCACTCTCGATGGTACGGGAAAGGCCGACATACAAACTGGACTGGGATTCTTCGACCACATGCTCGAACAGATAGCACGCCACGGACAGATGGACCTGCTGATCCACACCAAGGGCGACTTACACGTTGACGAGCACCATACCATTGAAGATACTGGACTCGCTCTCGGCGAATGCCTCCTCAAGGCGCTGGGCAGCAAGCGCGGCATTGAGCGCTATGGTTTCTCATTGCCCATGGACGACTGTCATGCCCACGTGGCCCTCGACTTTGGCGGACGTCCCTGGCTCATCTGGAAGACCGCCTTCCACCGAGAGCGCATTGGCGACGTGCCCACCGAGATGTTCTTCCATTTCTTCAAGAGCCTCTCCGACGCTGCCCTTATGAACCTCTACATCGAGGCAGAAGGCGACAACGAGCACCACAAGGCCGAGGCCATCTTCAAGGCCCTTGCCCGCTCGCTCCGTGCGGCAGTGCGTCGCGACATTGACCACTATCAGCTGCCCTCAACCAAGGGTATGCTCTAGAGAATATTCTTACATATTATTAACTAATTAATCAATTCTACACAAATGAAAAAAGTTTATTTATCAGCCATGCTGTCACTCTCTGTGATGGCAGCCAACGCTCAGGAGCCAAATATCCCCATGTTTGGCGGCCAACAGCAAATCGACGTGAATTTCGATGAGTACGTTGCAGCACCTCAAGGCTTCGACCAGGAACGCGAAGGCATCGCAAAAGGCACCGTGAAGCTCATTGAGTATCAGTCAGAATCAGTAGGAACAGTACGCAAGGCCAACGTCTATCTGCCCCCGATGTACGACGCCAGCAAGAAGTACAGCGTGCTCTACCTGCTCCACGGCATTGGTGGCGACGAGAACGAATGGTATCGTGACGGCGGCAAGCCCAACATCATCATGGACAACCTCTATGCCGATGGCAAGGTGGCCGACATGATTGTGGTGATGCCTAACGGTCGCGCACAGAAGGACGACTCACGCAATGGTGGCTTTGGTTCGTTTGCTGCGTTCGGTGAGTTCGACAAAGACCTCATCGGCAGTCTCATTCCTTATATAGAGAAGAACTTCAGCGTCTATGCCGACAGAGACCATCGCGCCATTGCAGGCCTGTCAATGGGTGGCGGTCAGTCGCTCAACTTCGGACTGGGCCACATGGACGTCTTTGCCTTCGTGGGCGGTTTCTCGTCAGCACCCAACACCCAACGTGCTGCACAACTCATCCCCGATGTAGAGAAGGTGAAGAAGGAAAACAAACTGCTCTGGATGGTATGTGGCGGTGCTGACGGCCTGATGAACAACAGCGCACAGCTCAAGGCGTTCTGCGATGAGAAAGGCATTCCCTGCACCCTCATCAACTATCCTGGCGAAGGTCACAACTTCGTAGTATGGAAGTATGGCCTCTACAACTTTGCCCAGCTAATTTTCAAATAAATCACACGCAAGTGCCAAAAGTGCACTGAATTGAATATAATTATTTGCGCTCACACGAGGAAATAGTTTTTTCTACGTGTGAGCGCAATATTTAATATGGTGATGAAATAAATCGTTTCTTAATATTCACGGATGGATTAATGAATGAAACGGAGCTCGCGCAGCTCGTGATCGCCCATAAGACAACTCTTGTCCACCTCACCGCTGACACCGAGGATGCGACCCTTGCAAGTGTACTGCCAGATGATGTAATCGCGCTTGTCAGCAAGCACAGGAGGCTCATCGGCATACATGGCAACCATCAAATGGTATTCGGAAAGCTGGCCTACGAGGTGCTCGTTGTAGAAATTACGATAGGTATAGACCAGTGGCTTCTGATTGTAAGCACCCTCGAGCATATCGAGGAACTTATGGAGTGAGTCGCAGAACTCGCGGTCAGAGAGCTTACCGGTGGTCTCAACATCGAGCATGGGAATAAGGTCCTGCTCGCCAGGCAGACATTGGGTCATGAAATTCTGGAGCTGGGAATACAGGTTGACGGTAGGACGGAAGAAATGGTAGGAGCCTACCTTCAGTCCGTGACGATGGGCCAAATCAATGTTACGTTCATACTGCGAGTCTATGCGGTCGCCACCTTCGGTAGCCTTCAGATAGACGTAAGACATCTTGGTTTTCTCGCCAACGGTTTCCCAGAACACCTCGCCCTGATAGTGGCTCATGTCGATGCCGTGAACATGGTTGCAGGTATCCTCGCAAACGAGATATGGATTCTCGTGAATAGTTGGTGGCGTTACCTTCTTGCGCTTCACCACGTGGGTAGTACGAGCGCGTTTCTTTGTTTTCTTCTTGGGCTTGGCACCGGTGTCAATCACCATAGCAAAGCAGAAAAGTATTGTCAGGAATATAGTAAGTCTTTTCATGTTAGTTCTGTTTGATAATTACCTTAATCTTGGAGATGCGATGGCCATCGAGTTCTACGATCTCGAACTTGAACTTGTCGTACTCTAAACGCTCGTGCAGGCTGGGGAAGTCGCCCTTCAGCTCGAGCAGCAAACCAGCCAGCGTGTCGGCATCGCCTTCTACGTCCTCGAAGGCCTCGTCGTCAATCTTCAATATCTTATAAAAATCGGACAACAGGGTCTTGCCTTCAAAAATATAGGTGTTAGTGTTGACGCGAACATACTGATGGTCGTCTTCGTCATACTCGTCGTTGATTTCACCCACAATCTCCTCAAGAATATCTTCCAGGGTAATGAGACCGCTAGTACCTCCAAACTCGTCGACCACAATGGCTATATGCACCTTGTTTTCCTGGAAGTCGCGCAGCAGGTCGTCAATCTTCTTGGTCTCGGGCACAAAGTATGGCGGACGGATGAGCGACTGCCAACGGAAAGTGGCGGGCTTGGAGAGATGAGGCAGCAGGTCCTTGATATAAAGGATGCCGCGAATATTATCTATCGAATCCTGATAGACGGGAATGCGCGAATAGTTGTTCTCGACAATGCAGTTGACAACCTCGGGGAACGACGAACGGAAGTCGAGATCTACGATATCCTGACGGCTGGTCATGACCTCCTTAGTCGTCTCGTCGCCAAAACGCACGATGCCCTCGAGCATGTTCTGTTCTTCCTTCAACTCCTCCTTATCGGTGAGTTCGAGAGCCTGTTCCAGATCGTCGACGCTCAGCACATGGTTCTCCTGATGTACCATCTTGCCAGCCAGAGCACCTGAACGAATGAGGATGTTAGAGAGGTAATAAAAGACCTTGCTAAGCACCATGATGGCAGGGGCAAACATTCGGCAAACCGCCAACGCATGCTGTCCGCTATAGACCTTGGGCATAATCTCGCCGAAGAGCAACAGCAGGAAGGTGAGCAGGACAGTAATCATGACAAACTCCAACCACTGGCCGCCATCGTCGAACGAGACAAGCTGTGAGAAGAAATAATTGCAGAGCATAATGATGGTCACATTCACCAAGTTGTTGGTAATCAGAATGGTGGCCAACGTGCGCTCAGAGTTCTCACGCAGGTATTTTATCTTGGCGTCAACACGATTTTTCTCTTCGTCGAGCTCGTTTAAGTCGTTGGGGGAAAGTGAAAAGAAAGCTATCTCAGAACCTGAGGCGAACCCTGAAAACAGCAGGAGTACGCAAGCCAGGACAATAGCAAAGATGGCCCCAAACCCTAAAGGTCCGTTAGGAAAAAACTCTATATGACTAAAGATAGATTGGAGATAATCCATTTTACCGCATTAGAAAGGCATTGCATTATTATCGTCCGACGTAGAAGTAGCGGTTGACGGCTGTGCGGCTGGCGAAGTTTCGGGCTGACCTACAGGACGCGGTGAGAGCATTTCCATGTTGTCGGCCCAGATCTCCGTATAATACTGACGCTTGCCTTGCTTGTCGTCATAGGATGCGTAATGGATACGGCCTTCTATATAAAGTTTGTCGCCCTTGTGCACATAATGTTCTACCACCTCGGCCAACTTGCGCCAAAGGATGACAGAGTGCCACTCTGTGCGGTCGGGCACCTGAGTACCGTTCTGAAGGGTATAGCCGCGTTCGGTGGTGGCCAGTGACAAGCGTGCCACAGGCTGCCCCTGGTCTACATATCGCACCTCGGGTTCTTTACCTACATTGCCTATCAGCATCACCTTGTTCATAGCTCAATCAATATTGGTTCTTTGCCATTCCCAGATAACGGAAACTGAAATTCTTGCCTTTTGCTGAGGGGAACTGACTGCGCTCGTCAACGCGCTGACGAAGGTGTTCTACGATGCGATTATAGCAGTCGATGCCAGAGATGGCACGCACCTGAGCCACAAAATGAGTGTCGCGATACTGGAACTTACCTGTGCCAGGCACCAACAACACGCGCTTGAAATCGATGGTTCCCTCATACCAACCGTCGCGCTCCTCGTTTAGCTTCATGATGGCTGACGTTGCTTGGCGCTGGGGCTTCATCTCCATCTCGTCGGCACCACGCACGGCACGCTTCTCCTTGAAGTCGAGCATCGTGGCAGCCTCAGTCTTGATGATGATGAAATAAACGCGGGGACGAATCTTATATCTCTTAGGATAGAACACATCGCTTGCCACGTATTCACGGATATCGGCCTCGAGTACAGGATTCATGCCAATTTCATCAATATTGCTCAGAAATTCAATGGCATCATCAGCACTCGACACGAGCGTCTCATTGTCGAAATATCTTAAGTATAAATTCATTATTGCGTGAAAAGGTTGTTTTCCTAAAATAAAAAAAAGAGAGCGGAAAACGGGACTCGGACCCGCGACCCCAACCTTGGCAAGGTTGTGCTCTACCAACTGAGCTATTTCCGCAGAAGTGAGAAAAAAGAGGTGAAGAGGAGGAGACTCGAACTCCCACGTCGCAATTGACACTACCCCCTCAAAGTAGCGCGTCTACCAATTCCGCCACCTCTCCAACACATTTTACATATTGAAAAAAAGAGTGCCCAGAACAGGACTCGAACCTGCACGCCTCGCGGCACACGCACCTGAAACGTGCGCGTCTACCAATTCCGCCACCTGGGCATTTGCGATTAAGGCCTTCCTTAATCTCTCTTTTTGTTCAATCTGTGAGCGGAAAACGGGACTCGGACCCGCGACCCCAACCTTGGCAAGGTTGTGCTCTACCAACTGAGCTATTTCCGCATTTTCTTCGAAAACTTAGT
>Ga0310691_10003428_pt1 | contig 19060 bp, 20 predicted proteins | sample 176DNAGHGlowgp2_FD_203887 | JGI IMG/M metagenome (GOLD analysis project Ga0310691, IMG submission 203887) | Sheep rumen microbial communities from Palmerston North, Manawatu-Wanganui, New Zealand - 1766 DNA GHGlow gp2 (v2) (version 2) | ecosystem: Host-associated > Mammals > Digestive system >...
ACAGGAAACTTGCTTTCTTTGTCGCTAAAATCAATGACAGACCTAGAGAAAAACTTGACTTCGATTCCCCTAAATCGAGTTTCTTCAAATTTTTTAACTAATATTGCACTTGCTTCTTGACTCTAGGCTAAATAAATCACTTTTGCGGGCTAATAATTTGCAAATTCAAAATAAAGCATTACTTTTGCACTCGGTTTTGAGACCGATGGTTCGCTAGCTCAGCTGGTAGAGCACATCCCTTTTAAGGATGGGGTCTTGGGTTCGAGCCCCAAGCGAGCCACAAATACAAAGGCAGTTGTTTTTTCAGCTGCCTTTTTTGTTGTCTGGAATAATCAGGAGGACGAGACTGTCATGGTCGGAATCTCTGTGGAATAAATGGATTATCATTCTAGCGTATAAGAATTAAGAATGAAGACAGAAGTAAACCCTAAAGATACAACTCGAGGATCTCAGTTTGAGATTTGGAAAAACGCTCCAAATCCCATGCTTGTTTTTGTGAAGAAACTCGATGTCACCAATCTTGTCAGAATAAGCAAAAAGAAACGGTTGAAGTTTAATATGCTTATGGATTTTTGTATTGGTAAGACAGCAGTAGCCCAGAAAGAGTTTTATCTGTTGCCTGAAGGTGATAAACTGATGAAGTACGACAGTATTGCCATAAACACGATGGTAAAGAATCGCACAGGCGAAGTCAGCTCTTGCGACGTTGAGTTTGCCGGGGATTTTGACTCCTACAATCGTGATTACTTGAAGTATACGGCGGAAGTAGCGGAAAGTTGTGTCGACAGGGATTTGTCTGGAGAGTGTATGGTGATCGGCACGTCTGCCATCATCGATACGGAGTTGGAATTTGCTGGAGGAATGTATAGTGGCATCTTCAATAATCCGTTCATTATTTGGGGACGTTATTCGAGACATTTCTTCAGATATTATATGAATCTTTCGTTTCAGTTCCACCACACTCAGATGGATGGGGCGCACGCGGGAAAGTTTCTTGCCAACTTGCAGAAAACGATAGATGAGCTGAAGTGCTAAAATATATGAGTATGGATACGATCACAATAGCCACAAAAGACCGGCATATATTCGTAGAGACGCATTTGTGTGCGTCTCCATTTTTTTTATCATATTTATGTTTGACAATATAATTCAGTTATTTTTTCTGGTGGAATGTTTGCATTTCTTGAATCCATGAATTAGTTTTGTTGAAGACGATTGGGAAAACAATCGAATGGTAAGTGAAGCAAAAGGAAATTTTTAATTACGGGCAGAAAATAGACGCAGGAAATGCCTCCCGTTAAATGTGGTGGTGAAGCCAACTTAAATCTTAGGTTGCAGTTTTCATATAACTTAATAAATCGTTTAAATTTTAATTAAATATTTTGCTGTAGAGCTCGTTCCACAAATAATGTTAATGGTGGAACTCACTGACTTTTTCATATCTGCAAGTTTGTTAGAACGGGCAGTATAAATTTATGATTTTATTTAATAAATCAATTGCGTGGCAATTTAGACAACTAAAACTTAAACAACTTCAAATTATTCTAGACTAAAATCTAATAACAAAAATAGATCTCAAATTGAAATATAGAAATATGTGGGGATTATACAAATCCCTTTGTACCGTATTTTTAAATTTCGATTGAATTGCTTTATACTCTAAAACTAGATCTCATAATATTATATTATTTCGTAATAAAATCCTAAAAAGGAGGCTGCCGAGTGATCAGTGGCCTCCTTGCTTTGCGAATATGTTATTGTTTGCTGAATTTCAGTGATATAGATCTCTGCTCTTTCGCCAATAATCTCAAAAACGTGTGGTTTAGTAGAGACGCCGTAATACGACGTCTCTACGTCTCTACGCCATTCTGTTTTTATAATCGGCGTAGGTGTATTTCCTTAACAGTTCAAGTTCGCCGTTCATTTTGCGTAGGGCGATCGACGGGTGGGTGATGCCGTTGAACATCGTTGTCTTCACTGTCGTGTAGTGGTTCATATCCATAAACACGATTTTCTCTCCGACTTTCAGCTCGTGGTCGAATGTCCAGTCTGAATAGAAATCTCCGCTCAGACAACTGTTGCCTCCCATGCGGTAGACGTATGGTGTGCTTCTGTCTTCCACCTCTCCCAAGATAGCTGGTTTGTATGGCATCTCCAGACAGTCTGGCATGTGGCATGCAAACGACACGTCTAATATGGCTGTCCTGACTCCGTGATTCTCCACAATGTCCTGCACCTCAGCCACAAGTTCTCCTGTCTGCCATGCGAATGCACTTCCTGGCTCAAGGATGATATGCAGATGTGGATGTCGGCTCTTGAACGCTTTCAGCACAGAGATGAGATGGTCGGTGTCGTAGTCGGCACGTGTCATCAGATGTCCGCCTCCCATGTTGAGCCACTTGATCTTTGGAAGAAACTCGCCGAATCTTTCCTCTATGATTTTCAATGTCTTTTCTAGCTCATACGATGTGCTTTCACATAGTGTGTGGCAATGGAATCCGTCGATGCCGGTAAGGTCGGCTTTCTTCAGATTGTCGAGCGTCACTCCAAGACGACTGCCCGGTGCGCATGGGTTGTAGAGGTCTGTCTCCACAGCTGAATACTCGGGGTTGATTCGCAATCCGGCCGAGATTTTCCTTCCGTCTACTTCAAGACGATTCTTATATTTCTCAAACTGCGATATGCTGTTGAATGTGATATGCGACGAGAGTTTCGCGATCTCATCAAATTCTTTATCCGTATAGACGGGAGCATACGTATGGGCAAGGTTTTTCATCTCGTCGACGGCAAGATTCGCCTCTGAAAGTGAACTGGCTGTGGAGCAACTGATATATTCACGCACGATTGGGAATACCTTCCACAACGCAAAGGCTTTGAATGCCATGATGATTTCCACTCCTGCACTCTCCGCCACAGATTTGATGAGGCTCAAATTGGCGCGCAGATGTTTTTCACTTACCACATAGCATGGTGATTCAACATCTGTGTAGTCTGATATGTTATAATGTTTTTCGATCATATTTTTGGCTTATGGCTTAAAGCTGTTGGCTGTTAGCATTCAGCATTTTTTTATTTTAATTTAGCATTTAGCATTTCTAATTTACTCCATGTATTTCTCCACAAACTGTTTCGTCTTTTGGATATACTCATCCTTGTTGTCGTGGTAAGAAAAGGCATGTTCTGAACTTTTGGCAACCCACAACTCCTTGTCTCCTTTTGTTTTGGCGTCGTAAAGGGTGTGGACCATTTTAGTAGGGACGAAGTCGTCATTGTCGCCGTGGATGAAAAAGATAGGAAGCGACGTGTTTTTCACGGCTTCCAAAGGAGACGCATCGTGGAAACACCATCCGTTCTTGATGTCGCAGACCAAATCAGCGACGTATAGCAGTGGGAAGGGAGGTATGCCATAAGAGTTGGTGATCTCCTGTGAGAATTCATCCCAGCAAGATGTGTATCCGCAATCCTCCACTGCACATTTGATATTAAGCTCTTTATTCACATTGTCGTCGCCGACTGTCATCATTGTTGTGGCTGCTCCCATTGATATTCCATGCACCACAATCTCCACTTTTGTGGTGTCGTCGCCGAAAATATTCTGAGCCGACGCTGCAAGTTTTCTTGCTATCTGGCTTTCGTAGTATCCCATGCTGATATGGTTGGGCTCGCTATTTCCAGCGTGGGGCATGTCTGGCACGATTATATTGTAGCCGAGCACCTGATTGTAGATGCGGGCGATCATGAACATACGTATCGCATTATCGGTGTAGCCGTGGCATACGACTGCTGTCTTGCCAGTATGCTGTGGGGCGAACGCGTAGTAGTAGTGCACCTTTGTGTCGCCATCACGAAGCAATGTGGAGTCTTTCAACCCTCCCGTCTTCTGCAATGAATCAAGCCATGGAATCATCTCCGGATAATACCCTTTCATCTCTTTGTACGACCCCTCTATGTCCTGTCCACGATGTTCCATCGCAAGGTTGGCGTTCACGATATAGAATCCTGCTGCAACTAATGCCACTAAGATGACTCCAAGTGCTATGCCAATAATAATCAGTGCTTTCTTCATTATCCCAAAACTTTATTTTTCGCTACTGTAGCCACAAACTCTTTCACGTATTCTGGCTCAAAATATGCAACGTCTTCAAATTTCTGCTCCGCATATTTCCTTTCACTCAAATCCACCATGTTCTCAGCAAGAGGAATGATGTTCGGAATGAATTTTGCGTTTGCTCCCGTCAACACTTTCTGGCATTTGTCTGATCCGTTTCCGCAGAAAAAGACCTCCTTGCTTCCGAGATATTCAGCGTATGAATTTTCATCTATGATATCAGCCGACGTTGCTCTTACCTGGTTGAGACTGTCGTCGAAGAAAGATGCGTACACCTCCATTCTTCTGGCGTCAATCATCGGGCATACCAATGCTCCCGGCTTCACAGCTCCAGATTTGATCGCAGTGTGGGCAATCAATGCGAGAGTGTCGACAGCAATAAGTTTTGCATCAGCACCGAAACATAATCCTTTAGCCATCGAGACACCGATTCTCAAACCAGTGTATGATCCCGGACCTTTGCTCACGCATACCGCGTCGAGATGCAAATTTTTCTCTTTCAACACATTCTCAGCCTCTTTCGCATATCCTCCAAGCAGCTTGGCATGATTCATTCCTGTAGGGTCGCAAGCCGAAAATAAAATTTCCCCGTCCGACGCCAAAGCAAGCGAACAAGACGATGTGGAGGTCTCGATATTTATGATTGTTGCCATAATTCCGTATATTTTTTTAACAAAAGTACCACTTTATACACAAATTAGTTCACTTAACGAAATTAAAAAGTTATTTTTGCCTTAATTTTAGTGTAAAAATTGAGATTATGGTATTGTCGATGACCGGGTTTGGCCGTGCGATCGGTGAATATGGAAAGAAAAGATTCATCGTCGAGATCAAGTCGCTCAACAGCAAACAGCTTGATCTTTCGGTTCGGATGCCCTCTGTATACAAAGAGAAAGAGATTGAATTGCGCACAATGATTGGAAATGCACTTTCGAGAGGTAAAGTGGATTTCATGTTGTATGTTGAGTCGAAAGAGGCGGAGACGTCAAACAAAATTAATAAGACGGTGCTTGCATCCTACAAGAATCAGATTTCTGATGCTGCAAAAGAGCTAGGTGTCGCAGAGCCAGCTGATTGGATGACTCTTCTTCTTCGTATGCCAGACGTGATGCAGAATGAGCTTGCTGAGATTGATGAGGAAGAGTGGGAAGCAGCAAAGAAGGTAGTGGAAGAGGCGTTGACTAAGATCGTCGAATATCGTAAGTCGGAGGGAGTCTCTTTGAAAAACGTGTTTGTTAAGAATCTGGAGGCAATATCAAGCTTGCTTGAGAGTGTCGAGCCATTTGAGAAGAGCCGTGTTGAGAACATCAAGATCCGAATTAGAGAGAGTCTCGCATCTTTGAATGTGGATGTTGATAAGAACCGTTTCGAGCAGGAGATGATCTTCTACATTGAGAAGCTTGACGTGAGCGAGGAGAAAAACCGTCTGCGCCACCATATCAACGCCTACTACGAGACTATGGCGATGAAAGAGGAATCGATTGGAAAGAAACTCGGATTCATCGCTCAGGAGATGGGTAGAGAAATCAACACTCTTGGATCCAAATCTAATCAGGCAGAGATGCAGATGATCGTGGTGAAGATGAAAGACGAACTTGAGCAGATCAAGGAGCAGGTGCTTAACGTACTATAATATATGTGTATGAATAAAGATAAAATCGTAATATTTTCCGCACCGTCGGGCTCGGGCAAGAGCACTCTCATCAATCATTTGATGAGCAAAATGGACGTGTTTGAGTTTTCAATCTCAGCCACAAGCCGCGCGCCACGTGGCACTGAGCAGAATGGAGTGGAGTATTATTTCCTTACACCTGAGGAGTTCAGACAGAAGATTGCCAACGACGAATTTCTTGAGTATGAGGAGGTCTACACAGACAAATTCTACGGCACTTTGAAAAGTGAGGTGGAGCGAATCATAAAGGCAGGAAAAGTCGCTATCTTCGATGTCGACGTGAAGGGCGGAATGAACATCAAGAAATTCTACGGAGAGAGAGCGTTGTCTGTTTTCATCCAGCCACCAAGCATCGAAGCCTTGCGTGCCCGTCTGGTCGGTCGCGCGACAGATGCTCCAGAGGTGATTGAGAAGAGAATAGAGCGTGCCGCTTTTGAGTTGTCTTTTGCCGACAAGTTCGACAAGGTAGTCGTAAACGATGATTTGGAGCAGGCTAAAGCAGATATCGAGAAGGTCATCCGTGAATATTTGGAGGCATAATCTAATATAAATATCCCGACGCTTATGAAAATTGCACTGTTTTTCGGTTCATTCAATCCAGTCCATATCGGTCACGTCGCTTTGGCGAATTATGTGGCTGAGTATGGGAATGTCGACAAGGTGATGATGATAGTGTCACCGTTGAACCCGTTGAAGGCAGGCAATACATTGCTTCCAAACGAAGTGAGACTCAATATGCTTCGTAAGGCAGTGGAAGGATACAGCAAGATCGAGGTTTCAGATGTTGAGTTTGGACTTCCAATCCCGTCTTACACATACGACACTTTGGAATATCTGAGACATGAGCATCCAGAGCACGAGTATATCCTGCTGATGGGAGCCGACAATGTGGAAGTTTTCTCAAAGTGGCGAAACTACGACAAGATTCTTGAAAAGTATCACGTCATGGTATATCCACGTCGAGGATACACGGATGAACTGCCATATAATAATATGAGTAGAATCGAAACACCGATTATAGAAGTGTCGTCGACATTCATCAGAGAATCGGTGGAGAAGGGCAGAGACGTGAGGTTCTTTCTGCCAGGAGGCATCTACGACGATGTTTGCAGAGAAGTAAAAAAAATGAAAAATTTACAATAAAATGAAAGATAGAATTAGTGAACTTCTTGAAGAGGTTTCCAAGCTTTCAGCGGACAATGCAGAGCAGTTGGAGGCACTTAGAATCAAGTATTTGAGCAAGAAAGGAGAGATTTCTTCTTTGTTCAATGATTTCAAGAATGTTGCTGCAGATCAAAAAAGAGAAATTGGTGGTCTTTTGAACGAGTTGAAGACAAAGGCTACTGAGCGTATCGCAGAGATGAAGGCAGAGTTTGAGGCTAAACAGGCTCAGGCAGATGCACCAGATGTGACACGTACACCAGATCCAATCGAGGTCGGTACACGTCACCCATTGTCATTGGTAAAGAATGAAATTGTAGATATTTTCTCACGTATTGGATTCTCTATTGCAGAGGGACCAGAGGTGGAGGACGACTGGCATGTCTTCTCAGCGCTTAATTTCCCACCAGAGCATCCGGCACGTGATATGCAGGACACATTCTTCATCACTCGTGATCCAGACGTGTTGCTACGTACACATACATCATCGGTGCAGTCGCGTGTGATGACGAGCCAAAAGCCGCCAATCCGTGTGCTTTGTCCAGGAAGAGTGTACCGTAATGAGGCGATCTCATATCGTGCACACTGTTTCTTCCATCAGGTGGAGGGATTGTATATCGACAAGAACATTTCGTTTGCGGATCTAAAGCAAGCGTTGCTATACTTTGCAAAAGAGATGTTCGGAGAGCAGACACAGATCCGTTTGCGTCCGTCATATTTCCCATTCACAGAGCCAAGTGCGGAGATGGATATCTCATGCAACATCTGTGGAGGAGTAGGTTGCGCATTCTGCAAGAACACAGGATGGGTAGAGATCCTAGGATGTGGTATGGTGGATCCAGCAGTGTTGGAGGCATGTGGCATCGACAGCAAGGTATATTCAGGTTATGCGTTCGGACTTGGAGTGGAGCGAATCACAAACTTGAAGTACAGAGTCAAGGATTTGCGTATGTTCTCAGAGAACGACGTGAGATTCCTTGAGCAGTTCAAATCAGCATATTAATGAAAGTTTAACATAAACAGCAAATTTATGTCAAAGGAAACAGAAACACAGAGCTCGCAGTATAATATTATTGCAGCTGGAACAAAGATGACGGGAGACATCACATCTGACACCAATTTCCGTTTGGATGGACAGATCAACGGAACATTGAAGTGCAGAGGAAAGGTCATCATTGGTCAGAACGGAGCCATGGAAGGCACATTGGAGTGCATAAATGCGGAAATCTTAGGTAAGTTTACTGGAAAATTAGTTGTGACAGAGGCACTTCATTTGAAGGCAACATCACGAGTTGAAGGTGAAATCAAGACAAAGATATTGTCAGTTGAACCTAACGCTAAGTTCACTGGAAACTGTGATATGAGTCAGGCAAACGGACCTCAGCCACAGAATCCACAACTTAAAAAATAATACGTTTTATACGATTATTTTTTTGCAGAGACGTTGCATCGCAACGTCTCTTTTTTTGTGTCGTTTGCATATCCTGAGGATGCATGATAAGCCTGAGGATGCATGATAAGCCTGAGGATGCATGATAAGCCGAGGATGCCAGTGTACTACTTCGTAGCACACTTCGGCATCCCCGGTTACAGAAATAGCGTCTTCCAGACGCGAGAAATGCGGCCTCTATGTTTGTTGCCTGGAAGGCAATACAGAGCGAAGCGAGAGTGACCCGGGACGAAGTCTCGGGTGTAGAAGAGTGTGGAGGAATCTGTCTGGAAGACAGTACTGATTTTTTGTTTGTGGAAACGTTAAATTTTGGAATGAGCATTTATAATAACACGAATGCCCATTAATTATCCATGAATTATTTCTTGCATTCCCACCGTGAGCTAACGCACACGTCTACCAATCTGCCACTACTACGTGGCTGATTGGGATGCAATCAGATCTAAACCTACCTGAGGGGGTAATCGAAGAGAGGAATGATTATTTGGAGAATGAATAATAATTATTTTATTATATCCTTTATCCAGTCTAAAGCTTCTGCATTTGGCGTAAATACAAATTCTTGTCCTTTATCTGCTGATTTGAATCCATAATCCTTCCATGAATTTTGAGAATGATATGTCATTTCAATTTCTTTGAAAAAATCAGGCAAATCCCATATTGTACGTGAACATCCAGTTTTTGTAAGAATTCTCTTTGGATCAAATTTTAGAAGACCTGCTCCTGGAGTCTCATTCATGAACGTAAGATTTTGTGTTGGTGTATAGATGCAGTTTTTCTTTTTCCAATGATTGTCGTCTGCATGTGGATGATTTTTGAGCCATGATGGCACATCTTTATTTGATTCAATCATTTCACCAACTTGCATGTAACCAAATATGATATGTATATCAGGTGCATTCTTGCGATATCTTAGTTGGCCATTAAAGGATTCTGTTTCTCTAAACCATCCGAAGAATAGAAAAAGATCTTCTAATCCAAAGCCTTGTTTATTTAGATGAGATAAAGCGGCTCCTGTTTGACCAAAAGAAGGTTTCCAACCTAGTTCTCTGGATTTACAATTCGAAAAAAGGTCTGGATCCAAATGACAGTTATCTTGAGGCTTTATCTTAGTGTTTGGTGATAATTCCTTTATGATATCATAGTATGATTTGCCTTGATATACTAAACTTTCATACGAGTTTTGAATTGCTCCAGAATCGGGGATTGGCATTGTTAAAAGCGTCCCGTCTGGTAAAATTGGACTGGGAATTTTTCCGTAACCAGAATCAAAACCTTTTCTACTTAGACTTATTTTTTGCAACATGACAATGAATTTGATGATTTGAAAGAGTCAGATACTCCTTTTATATTTTTGATGAAATCTTCTTTTGTCTTTCCCGAATTAGAGATGGTTGCATCGAAATTATTTCTAACAAATGTCACAAAATCATCAAATATATTAGGTGAAAGACTATTGAATTTACAAGATTGATGGTCATTTATGTTAGTAATTCGATGCCCTCTTGTTGTCGGCTTACGAATAGGAAATCTTGTTGGTATATCTAATTTGCATTCTTTACCAAAATAATAAAATTCTTCACAGATAATCACATTTTTTCCTCCAGTATCGGTCTTTTTTTGTATTTCTTGATGATGTACGTTTTTCTGCCATATGAATCCATTACCGCCATCTGGTTTGTAAATGTTATCACCAAAGGATTCTATACTTTTGTCATCTTTACTATTATTCCTTTTTTCCGGATAATTTTCCCAATATTCAGCAATAGGGATGATTTCTCTAATTTTCGCCAAATATATTAATTTCTCTTCACCAACATTGTCTCCACATAAAGTACGGGACGACCAACCGGATATCCAATCTCCTTTTTTTATATTTGGACTTCTTCTAATAGCAGGCTTACATGTTGCTAATGTTAGAACACCATGAAAAGGATTAGGAGCAAATCCAATGTCATCTGTCATTTTGTAGGTTATTAATTTCGTGTTTTCAATTTTTTTTAATTTCATGTTTTTGATTTTAAATTGTTAATGGTTGATTCTATGAATTTTGTTTCATGTTCCCAAATGTTATTGTGCCCCAAAATTATCACGCAAATCTTTTATCCGCAAGACAATTTGTGTGTTATTTGGCATTTTACATTTTTCTTCAAGAAATCTTTTGTTTGTTTACTCCATCAATTCCGTAATAAATTCAAAATAAATCGATATCCGTCGCTTCCTATAACCCCTAAAGGGGTAATGAATGAAATCCATCATCATATTTTTCTACCAATATGTAACGTCTGACGACGTAATTGTGGGTATTTGTGGTTTGGGCGACCACAAGGGATCGCCCCTACGGGTAACCCCATCAGATGTATTTCGTGACAATTATGCATTCTGCATTGATCATGACACGCACGTCTGCATTGACCATGACACGCACGTCCGTGCGTCTCTACGTGGAGCAATGTCATATTTCATCGGATAAACCCATCAGATGTATTTCCCAACAATTATGTATTCTGCATTGACCATGACACGCACGTCCGTGCGTCTCTACGTGGTGCAATGCCATATTTCATCGGACAAATCCCATCAGATGTATTTCCCAATAATTATGCATTATGCATTATGAATTCGGAATGCACCCGCACATATAATCCAACGTATCTTCTGTCACTAACCATATTGTAATCCACGATGGTAGCACGACGTTGGTGATGTTGTATTGACGAAGGGGACGGAACAACTTCGCTACTTCTCGTTTCTCGCTCTCATTGAGAAATAGCGACTTGGCAAAGTCGCAGATGATGAATTTTGTCTCAGGATGACGATGCACATAGATCATGAATTCATTTAATGAATCTTTGAGTTGGTCTGCTACACTGTCGGCTTCTTCGTTGAGACGGATGTTACGTATCTCACCTTCGTAGTCGTCTGGAATGTTGTCGGCATACAGTGTGCTGCATGGACCTTCTTCGTCGTCGATAAACTCATCTCCGTCTACACATACAAACTGGAAATCTCCGTGCATGGCGTCGTTGATGTCGGAGTAAAGGGTTTTGTTGCCTCTGTTTTTGATTGGTTCACAACCTTCTAGGAAACTTGGGGCATTCTTAGCTGTCGCGGCTCTTTTTATGACTTCTTCTGTTGACATTCCATTCATATGGAATTGCGACGTCGACCAAAAAACAAATTGAGGATCAAAGCATCCGTACATCTCCCTCTTCATCTCACTGAATGCTGTGCCCTGGACATGAACTCCATATTTACACATGGAAAACATCATGTCAAAATTGTCGCAAATGAGACTTGGCTCCTCAACATATGGCAGATATCTCACAACAGAGGTAAATCCCAATTCTCCATTTTCCCCTTTCACAGACGCCATATCTCCAGTGTATATTTCCCTACCAGTATCATCTCGATAACCGGTCTGCACCCTTGCGAATATGACGGGTACCGTCGACCACAGGGAATTTCCCATTTGATCGCATTGATGGTATCTGGTATAGGCACGATTCTTTGTCACCAACATCATTCTTTCCATTGACTTGAAATAGAAATCTCCGAAATAGGCGTAGTCAAACTTGCCTTCCGGATTGATGAAACGAACTTTGCGACGATTAAGGACGTGCTTCAAATCCTTACGCTCATATATGTCGTTGCGATATTGTTGACACAAATCAAATATCCCCTCCAAACTGAATTTGTTATGCTCCATAATTTATCCTCCTTGATTTTACTTTTCTAATGCAAAGTAAAACCCAACCTACGCCAACTGGTTGCGGAGGTTTTGGTTTTTTTGGGAAAAATGCAGAGACGTTGTATTATGGTGTCTCTTCATTTATGGTCAGGGCGACCACAAGGGATCGCCCCTACGGGCAAATCCAATTCCTTAGATGGATTTCCCAACAAATACGCCGTCAGACGTTACATATTGGTAGCAAATATATCGACGGAAATTTCCCAATTTACCCCGTTTATGGGTTATAGAAAATGCATTTCACCATTAAACAATTCGATTTTTTCCCAATTTGTGTTTTTGATATTCCTCAGATGGATTTCCCAACAATTACGAATTATGCATTATGAATTATGAATTATGAATTGTAACGTTGCCCACGGTAGATTTTCTCGCATACGCTCATAAATTAACCATGGGCTGATATAGCAACCGTTTCTACGGTTGGGGGGAATGGTTATTGTGGACAGCTAATTTTTGTGCAACTCCATGGTTTACCCGCCCCATGATTTTATAGGAGTGGTGAAAAATGAGATTTTTAATTCTTATTAAAATATTTTGAAACGGCTTTTGCTAGACTTTCAATATATGGTCTTACACCGACACCAGGATAAGACGGGTGATATGCGTTTATTAATATTTTTCCTGTCTTTCTTTTATATACGTCAACAAGGTTGTCTTCTTTTTCTAAAGAAGGAGACAAATCTTCTATTATTCCAAGCTCTATAAGTAAATCATAGGTGTTGGCGGTAATGATAATGTCGGGATCAAACTTATCAATTTGTTCTTTGACAACATCCTTCCAGATTTTTGCTCTTTCTATTAGTGAAGCATCTGAGGATTTATATCCCGGTATTTTAGATAGGTTGATATATGCAATTTCTTTCAACCTATTGGGCATATCATAATACCAATTCATATCATCGTATGTTTCTGCTCCTTTTGTACGAATACACTGCATCGAATAGATGATACGTTGTTGAGCACGACTTATATTATTGATGAAATTTTTTTCTTTCTGTATTTCAGGTATATTGAATCCCCCTCCATAAGGTTCGTCATCAACAATTTTATCCCATGGCTCCTTAAGAATCCACATTATACTAGGAGCATTATTTTTGTCACAATAGCATTCGAAGTCGGTAATTCCATCTTTGATTGGGGCAACTTTATTTATGTCATAAATACCTTTTTTTACCTGTTTCTCAAAAATTCTGTCGATTTTACGATTGATCTTTTCTTGTATCTTTTCTAATTCTTTTGCATCCATAGTATATTTATTTTAGAATATCTTTTATCCATTCCATTGCTTTGTCATCTGGGCAAAACACAAATTCTTGTCCTTTACATGCGGATTTGAATCCTTTGGCTTGCCATGAGTTTTGGGAATGGTATGTTATTTCAATTTCTTTGAAAAAATCAGGCAAATCCCATATCGTACGTGAACATCCAGTTTTTGTAAGAATTCTCTTTGGATCAAATTTTAGAAGACCTGCTCCTGGAGAGTTGTTCATAAATGTAAGATTCTGATTTGGAGTGAATATGCAGTTATCTTTTTCCCAATGTCTGTCATCTGCATGTGGATGATTTTCTAGCCATGATGGCACATCGTCTTTTTTGTCTATGATTCCTCCTACTTGCAGATATCCAAATATTACGTGAATACTTGGAGCTCCTTTACAATATCTTAAATGACCATTGTAGAGTTCTGTTTGTTTGAACCATCCGAAGAATAGAAATAGATCATTTATTCCGAAATCATTGTTTTTAAGATGGGATAATGCAGCACCTGTTTGTCCAAAAGAAGGCTTCCAGCCGGCTTCCCTTGGCTTACAATATTCATTTAAATCAGGATCCAAATGACATGTGTCTTGAGATATGATTTTTGTTTTTGGCGACAATTCTTTAATGATATCATAATATGATTTGTCTTCAAATACTAGACTATCAAATGGATTCCCAGAAGAATCAGGATCAGGAATAGGGAACGACAATAATGTGCCATCTGGCAAAATAGGGCTAGGAATTCTTCCGTAACCAGAATCAAAACCTTTTCTACTTAGACTAACTTTCATATACTCCGTTGTTTTTTAGATCCTTTAGATGTTGTTTGTTATTTCTAACAAATTCAATTAACTCTTTTATAAGTTTTTGATCATGGATGTCTTTATGTCTGTGTTTAGGATGTAAGGTGTATTTGATTTGTGGTATATCTAAAGCATTATCAGCTCCGAAATAATAGAACTCATCACAAATTAAAACGTTTTCTCCTTTTTTGTCATATTCCCAACCTCCATTATGATTCCAGATATCAAGATTATTTACAGGTTTAGAATGAATTTTTATTCCTCCTCCACAACCACTTTTTTTTATTGTGGTCATTTCCTTATTTTCATCAATGCCTGTCCATATGTTATCGCCGCAAATTTCTTGATAAGAAAGATCAGTTATGTCTATACTATTCTTTTCTATTTTTTCTTTTATTTCTTTTATGCTCTTTTGATGATATTTCTTACCAAAAGCATCTTCTGATAATGGCTTTTTACATTGGAATTCAGGGGCGTTCCAATATGTTTTGTAATCAACATGTTTTGTGACTTTGGCCAAGTAAATCAATTTTTGGACATTGCTTTTTTGTCCTTTGCATACTTTTTGACTTAGGGCTATTCCACAAAAGCCTGCTATCCAAACTTCGTTGTTATTTTTTATCAGTGTGGGCGTAGATTTCCTAATCTTTTTCATACAGTTTGCTAGTGTTAGAAACCCGTGGCAAGGATTTGGAGCAAAACCTGTATCATTTGTCTGAAAATATGTTCTACATATTAAATTCTTTTTCATTTCTGTTAGGCATTTGTATTATATAATACTTTTGGTTTGTTTATATGCAAATTTGTTACGCAAATCTTCTGCTTGCAAGATATTTTTTGTGTTATGTAGCACTAGACATTTCTTCTATAAATCTTTTCGTATGTTTACTCCATCAATTCCGTAATAAATTCAAAATAAATCGATATCCGTCGCTTCCTATAACCCCTAAAGGGGTAATGAATGAAATCCATCATCATATTTTTCTACCAATATGTAACGTCTGACGACGTAATTGTGGGTATTTGTGGTTTGGGCGACCACAAGGGTTCGCCCCTACGGATAAAATCCCATCAGATGGATATCGTGACAATTCTGCATTCTGCATTGACCATGACACGCACGTCTGCATTGACCATGACACGCACGTCTGCATTGATCATGACACGCACGTCTGCATTGATCATGACACGCACGTCCGTGCGTCTCTACGTGGAGCAATGCCATATTTCATCGGATAAACCCATCAGATGTATTTCCCAACAATTATGCATTACGAATTATGAATTATGAATTATCTCAGCTTCTCTCCACACTTTTCACTCCCTTGATCGCCTTGATTTTCTTAATCACATTGTCCACCTGCTGGAGATCGTTCACAAGCAAAGAGATATGGCCCTGGAAGAGTCCCGCCACACTGTCGACGGAGATTGAACGCATCGAGATGTTGCTCTCCTTCTGTATCAGTGAAGTGATGTTTGTGACGATGCCCAGATCATCGTTGCCGATCACACGCAATGTGCAGACATATTGGCTTCCTTGTTTGCCGCTCCAGCGCGCTTTGATGTAGCGGTAGCCGAAACGTTGGATCATCATCGGAGCGTTCGGACAGTCTTTGCGGTGGATTTTTATTCCGCCTTGCGAAAGGATGAATCCGAAAATCTCGTCGCCGTAGATAGGATTGCAGCACTTGGCAAGCGTGTAGTCGATTCCTTTGACATTGTCGTCGATTGTAAGCACATCCTCTTTAGTGTTGTCTTCACCGACGTTTGGATGATGCTCGAAATCCTCCGCATGTTTCACCTCGTAGTCTAAGCCTGGATGAAGGTCTTTCTCCTGTATCTCCGAGTAGACGTCGCGGATCCTGGTCACGTCGATTTTCTCCTCCACGATATCATTGTAGAATTCCGTCGCCACCTTATAGCCCAATCGCTTGATTGTTTTCGCCAAAGTCGCCTCCTCAAGATCAATTTTCCAATTTTTGAATCGACGGTTGAGCAGCTCTTTGCCAAGGGATGCGTTGGCATTGTCTTCCTCACGCAGGAACGCTTTGATACGGTTTTTCGCCTTACTAGTCTTGACGATGCTGAGCCATTCTTTTTTAGGCTTCTGAGTGGCGCTGGTCACAACCTCCAATTGGTCGCCGTTGTTCACCTCATATCTTATGGACACATTCTTGCCACCGATTTTTCCGCCGACGCAATGGTTTCCAAGATTGCTGTGGATTTGGTAGGCGAAGTCGAGCAGCGTCGCCCCTTTGGGAAGATGTATCAGATCTCCATTTGGAGTGAAGATAAACACCTCTTTGTCGTAAAGGTTCATTTTGAATTCTGAGATGCACTCCTCATTTGCGACGTCGGGGTTTTCAAGAATCTCACGGACGTTTGCCATCCAAGTGTCGAGCATGTTCTCGCTCTTCACTCCTTTATATTTAAAGTGGGCGGCAAAACCCTTCTCTGCGATTTCGTCCATACGCTCCGTACGGATCTGCACCTCCACCCATTTACCTTGCGGACCCATCACAGTGGTGTGCAGACTCTCGTAGCCGTTTGTCTTTGGAATGGAGAGCCAGTCACGCAAACGTTTTGGATTTGGCTGATACTCGTCTGTGACGATAGAGTAGACACGCCAGCAGTCGCTTTTCTCCTCCGCCAGCTCACTGTCGAGGATGATGCGGATCGCAAACAGATCGTAGACGTGCTCGAATGTGGTGTTCTGTTTGCGCATCTTGTTCCATATGGAATAGATACTCTTTGTACGACCCTTGATTGTGAATTTGAAACCCGCGTCTTCAAGTTTTTGCTTCAGCGGATTGATGAAGTCGGCGATATATTTGTCACGGCTGCGTTTAGTCTCATTCAGTTTGTGGGCAATCTCACGGTAGGTCTCACGATGCAGACGCTTCATCGACAAGTCTTCAAGCTCGCTCTTCACCTTATATAATCCCAGACGGTGAGCCAACGGAGCAAAGAGATAGCTTGCCTCACGTGCCACTCTGTCACCGTCTTCCGACTCTTCGATAGGATTGTATTTCCTGATCAGATAAAGCACCTCGCATATAAGGATGATGATGACGCGGATGTCCTCCGCCAGGCTCATCAGCAGTTTTCTGAAATTTTCATTCTCCACGCCCACACGTCGACGATAGAACTCGTCCACTTTTTGCTCTCCGTGCACGAGAGCAACGATGCTGTCGGGGAATGATTTGGCGATATCCTCTTCCGTCATCAATCCGCATTGTATCATTTCAAAAAGAATCTTTGCGACGCTGGGGCCACCACCAAGACTCACTTCATCGGCAAGAATTAACGCCGTCTGCACACCTCGCTCTATATGATCAATATCGTCTTCGGATACATTATTTGATTTAACCTTCTCCTCAAACTTATTCATCGCATCACGCACTGGATTAAGTGCTCCAATCGGTAATTTCTCTTCCGCTATCGACACATATTTGTCGAATCCCTCTTTAATTTCGTTCCATTTCAAATTCGTATCCATGCTAATCTATTTTTGTTACCCTACAAATTTAAGAAAAATCTCGTTTTTCTTTATATATAATGAGATAATTGTTATAGCATTTCATCATCGTTTTTTGTCATAATTGTTAATTTTGTGTCATGGCAAATATCGAGAAGACATACAGACACGACAAATTAGGTTTGATCACAGTCGTATGGAAAAGCAATATGCGGAGTGTGAGGATGAGTTTCAAGAAAGGAAAATTCACGATATCAGCTCCCGTCGGCTATTCCATGGAAACGATTGTCAGGCTAATCAATGAAAACGAGCAGAAGATGCTCACATTCATAAAGCGTCATGAGATGCGACGAGAGGAAACCAACGTCGACGAGAATTTTATCCTCGACACCCATTTTGCCATATTGCGAATCTCTCTGACCAGCACCACGACACCCAGATTGAAAAAGGCAGGAACCATCCCTAATGCAAATCCATCCGATTCATCCGCATCGTCTGAAAAAGACAATCTCGTTCTTGAGATGCCATATAATACAGAGTTCGAATCACCAGAGACAATTGCGGTAGTGAAGAATGCGACGATAGCGATGTTGAGATATGAGGCAAAAAAAAGGCTTCCTCGTATAGTAAAGGAGATAGCCGACGCGAATGGGTTCAAATACAGCAGCGTCAAAATCAATTCAGCCCAGACAAGGTGGGGCAGTTGCTCATCCAAAGGGTCACTAAATTTCTCATTATATTTAATGTTGATGCCATTACATTTGATCCGCAGTGTCGTCGTGCATGAATTATGCCACACCAAACACATGGATCACAGCACAAATTTTTGGGCATTGTTCGACAAAACCTATGGAATATCCCATAAAATTGTAGATAAAGAGATAAGAGATTTGAAGATGCCAGGATTTTTGAAAAATTAATTCCAATGCCGGTAGCGCCGCAGGTGCGACATCCAATAGCGTAGGGTTTCAACCCCACGCGACATGAATGTAAATGTAAAATTTGGAATTTCCCAGTGCCGAAGGCACGACACAACCCAGCGTAGGGCGTGAGCCCTATGCACAGGCACGAAACACCCCAACCTAGGGCGCGAGCCCTAGGACTTAAATATCAGCGATTTATGAACATTCTCGAAAAATAATTCGTAAAACGCTTGCGCAGGACGGAAATCTGCTATACTTTTGCACTCGCTTTCGGGAAGGAACGCTACTCCGGACGAAGGCAAAGACATAAAATATGCGGCTCAGACGAGAGACCGACGCCAGAAGATAGAGATCTTTGAAAACATTTGCAATTTACGAGGAAGAACGGGACATATAGAAATATATGTTAACACAAGAGGTTCATACAAAGCGCAAGATCTGAGAGAAACTA
>Ga0310691_10003429_pt1 | contig 19060 bp, 20 predicted proteins | sample 176DNAGHGlowgp2_FD_203887 | JGI IMG/M metagenome (GOLD analysis project Ga0310691, IMG submission 203887) | Sheep rumen microbial communities from Palmerston North, Manawatu-Wanganui, New Zealand - 1766 DNA GHGlow gp2 (v2) (version 2) | ecosystem: Host-associated > Mammals > Digestive system >...
TATTAGTCGACATTATTCTCAGGACGCAGCTGACGCACCACGGCACCAGCCTGCCACATCTCCTGGTTGCGCATGGCTTCCAGTTCCTTCTCCAGTCCGGCACGATAGTCGGGCTTCGAGTTGGAGTCGATGCTGATTTGTGCCTCGATGCCGCTCTTCACTGAGAGGTAGAGCCACTCCATGACGGGCTTGATGGCATCGTGGAAACGGGGAGCCCAGTCGAGGGCGCCGCGCTGTGCGGTCGTCGAGCAGTTGGCATACATCCAATCCATGCCTTTGGCGCCAAAGAGCGGGCCAAGGCTCTGGGTCAGCTCCTCAACGGTCTCGTTGAAGGCCTCCGAGGGTGAGTGTCCGTGCTCGCGCAGCACTTCATATTGAGCCAGCAGCAGTCCCTGGATGGCACCCATCAGCGAGCCACGCTCACCGGTGAGGTCAGAGGTAGCCTCGCGCTCGAAGGTGGTCTTGAAGAGATAGCCGGCACCGATGCCAATGCCGAAGGCAATGGTCTTCTCCTCAGCCTTACCGCTGGCGTCCTGATAGACGGCATACGAGCAGTTCAGGCCACGGCCCTCGCAGAACATCGTGCGCAGGCTGGTGCCTGAGCCCTTCGGAGCCACGAGGATGACGTCAACATCCTTCGGGGGCACAACGCCAGTGCGGTCGCTCCAGTTGATGGCAAAGCCATGGCTGTAGTAGAGCGTCTTGCCCGGCGTGAGGTGCTGCTTGATGGTGGGCCACACCTGAATCTGTCCGGCGTCGGAGAGAAGCATACACAGGATGGTGCCCTTCTGGGCGGCCTCCTCAATGCTGAAGAGCGTCTTGCCCGGCACCCAGCCGTCGGCAACAGCCTTCTCGTAGGTCTTGCCCTGACGCTGGCCAACGATGACGTTGAAGCCGTTGTCGCGCAGGTTGCAGGCCTGGCCAGGTCCCTGGATGCCATAGCCGATGACGGCGATGACCTCATCCTTCAATACTTCACGTGCTTTCTCAAGTGAGAACTCCTTGCTGGTGACCACAGTCTCGATGACGCCACCAAAATTCATTTCTGCCATAATTGCAAATGTTTTTTTTAATGGTTGAACTTTTCTCCTTGTAACCATGCCCGACCTTCTCGAGGACAGGACGCCTGGTGCTAACCACCGTCTTCTTTTCGGTTCCAAAACGCCAGCTACACGAGATGGCGACGAGAGATTGTTTTTTCGGAGTGCAAAGGTATCAATATGTTACGAAATAACCAAATTTTCTGCCATCTTTTCTTATGTAATGCAGAAATTCTTATCATTCGTCGCATCTACCCCTGCTTCTGACTCGTAGTCATGCGTCAATTCCAGCAGCCGCACCTCGGCGTTGGTCATGCGGGTGACCTCTCTCATCTGGCAGTTATGGTATACGGCCTGCACCGCCTTGTTGATGATGCCATGTCCCACGGCCAGCACCGTCTGGTTGGGGTACGTATTATATATATAATGTAGGAAGCGACGGGCGCGGTCCAGCAGATGGTCGAGACTCTCCACATTGTCCGGCCAGGGCAGGCCCTTCAGGTCGGGTATGTAGCGGCCAGTGAAGTCGCCCCAGTCGCGCTCGCGCAACAGCGGCGTGGTGACAACGCTGAGCCCATGCGGCTGGGCCACGATGCAGGCCGTGTCGTAGGAACGCTTGAGGTCGCTGGACACAAAGGTATCGACGTGGCGGTCGGCCCATTCGTCGCGTACCGCCTCGGCCTGTTGTCTACCCATGTCGTTCAGCTCGCCTTGCACCTGCCCCTGCATGATTTGGCGCGCATTGTCAACGGTCTCGCCGTGGCGCATCAAATAAAGCTTAACCATCACATCAATAATTAAGCATTATGCATTAAGCATTGAGCATTAAGCATTATGCATTAAGCATTACCCCACCACACTTCCGGGTCTCACCTCCTTGGTGGTGGTGACCACGCTGAGGCTCTCGTCGGCATCGACGGCGCTCAGAATCATACCCTGACTCTCGATGCCCATCATCTTACGCGGTGCGAAGTTGGCCACGAAGAGGATGCGCTTGCCGATGAGCTCGGCAGGATTCTCGTAGTACTGGGCAATGCCTGAACAGATGGTGCGGTCAGTGCCCGTGCCGTCGTCGATGGTGAACTGCAGCAGCTTCTTCGATTTCTTCACCGCCTGGCAGTCCTTGACCAGACCGACGCGGATGTCAAGCTTCTCGAAGTCCTCGAAAGGAACGAAGTCCTTAAAAGCCTCCCCAAGCCCCTCCGAAGGAGGGGGTGTCTGGTTACCTGAAGAGGCGGCCATAGAAGGGTTGTTAACTATCTTAACATCCCCTCCTTGGGAGGGGCTTGGGGAGGCTTTCATTGCCTCCAGCTTGTCGAGCTGCTTCTGGATGGCCTCGTCCTCAATCTTCTCGAAGAGCAGCTGCGGCTCGTTCAGCTGGTGTCCGGCGGGCAGCAGGTCAATGTTGCCTAACTGTTCCCAGTCCAGGTCCTGCTTGTTGATGAGCGAGCGCAGACGGTTGCTGCTGAAGGGCAGGAACGGGCCGAAGGCGATGCTGAGGTTGGCCACTATCTGCAGGCAGATGTTCAGGATGGTCTCGCAACGCTTCGGGTCGTTCTTCCACACCTTCCACGGCTCGCACTCGGTGATGTAGCGGTTGCCGATACGGGCCAGGTTCATGGCCTCGAACTGTGCATCACGGAACTTGAACTGCTCCAGCAGTGTCTCCACCTTTGTCTTCACATCCCTGAACTCAGCGATGGCAGCCTTGTCCACGTCGAGCAGCTCGCCACAGGCGGGCACCACCCCACCCCAGTATTTCCATGTCAGCTGCAGTGCGCGGTTCACGAAGTTGCCATAGACGGCCACCAGCTCATTGTTGTTGCGGTCCTGGAAGTCCTTCCATGTGAAGTTGTTATCCTTCGTCTCGGGCGCATTGGCGGTGAGCACATAGCGCAGCACATCCTGCTTGCCGGGGAAGTCCACCAGGTACTCATGCAGCCAGACGGCCCAGTTGCGCGAGGTGGAAATCTTGTCGTTCTCAAGGTTCAGGAACTCGTTGGCCGGCACGTTGTCGGGCATGATATAACCACCATGGGCCTTCATCATCACGGGGAAGATGATGCAGTGGAACACGATGTTGTCCTTGCCGATGAAGTGCACCAAGCGTGTGTCCTCATCCTGCCACCACTTCTGCCAGCTGCCCCAGCGCTCGGGGTCACGCTCACACAGCTCCTTCGTGTTCGAGATGTAGCCTATCGGGGCATCGAACCACACATAGAGCACCTTGCCTTCAGCACCTTCGACGGGCACGGGGATGCCCCAGTCCAGGTCGCGCGTCATGGCACGGGGCTGCAGGTCCATGTCGAGCCAGCTCTTGCATTGGCCGTACACGTTGGGGCGCCACTCCTTGTGCTCCTCCAGAATCCACTGTTTCAGCCACTCCTGATATTCGTTCAGCGGCAGGTACCAGTTCTTCGTCTCCTTCAGCACCGGCGTAGAGCCGCTGATGGTCGACTTCGGGTTAATCAGCTCCGTTGGACTCAGGTCGCGTCCACACTTCTCGCACTGGTCGCCGTAAGCACCCTGATTGTGGCAATGGGGGCACTCGCCAGTGACGTAACGGTCGGCCAGGAACTGCTTGGCCTCCTCGTCGTAGAGCTGCGTCGTCGTCTCTTCCGTCAGCTTTCCCTCGTCATAGAGCTTGCGGAAGAAGTCGGAAGCAAACTGATGGTGCGTCTTGCTGGTCGTCCGCGAGTAGATGTCGAAGGAGATGCCAAACTCCTCGAAGGAGTTCTTAATCATATTGTGGTAGCGGTCCACCACGTCCTGCGGGGTGACACCCTCTTTGCGCGCCCTGATGGTGATGGGCACGCCATGCTCGTCGCTGCCGCCAATGAACAGCACATCGCGTTTCTTAGACCTGAGGTAACGCACGTAGATGTCGGCCGGTACGTAGACGCCGGCCAGATGTCCGATATGTACACCACCGTTGGCATAGGGCAAGGCCGACGTCACGGTGATACGCTTGTAAGTTTTTTCGCTCATGATTATCTTCAGTTATGATTCGTTATTCATATTGAGGCTGCAAAATTACTAATTTTCAGCGAATACCCCAAAAACACACAGCACATTTTTCTCATAACAACTCCAACAGCTGGCCGAAGTGGTCTATCTGCACCATGTGCTCGTGTTCGAAGTGGTCGTGATGTTCCAGCTGCCAGGTGACATGGAAGGGGATGTAGACGGCTTGGCAACCGATGGCCAGCGCCGGGGCGATGTCGCTCTTCAGCGAGTTACCCACCATGAGCATCTCTTCAGGATGGACACCAAGCTTGCGGCAGAGCTCACGAAACTCAGGCTCGCCCTTGTCGCTGGTAATCTCTACATGGTCAAAGAAATGCGCCAGTCCTGACCGCTGCAGCTTGTGCTCCTGGTCGAGCAGCTCGCCCTTGGTGAAGACGACGAGACTTGAGAGGTGAGAGGTGAGAGGTGAGAGGTGAGAGGTGAGAGGTGAGATTTGGCTGCGCAGGGTGCGTAGCGTCTCTTCCACCTCTGGCAACGGGGTGCAGGGGAACTCCAGCAGCGTGTAGCATTGCTGCAGGATGTCGTTGATGGTGGCGGCTGGCATCTGATGGTTGCTGACACGCATGGCGGTCTCCAGCATCGACAGGGTGAAGGCCTTCACGCCATAGCCCAGCAGCCGCATGTTCTTCCGCTCAGTGGCAAAGAGCTCAAGGGCGGCCGTCTCGCGGTCGACCCACGGCGTGAGCTCATCGTACAGACGCTGCATCACCACCTCAAAGTGGCCCTGACAGTCCCAGAGGGTGTCATCGGCATCGAAGGCGATGACACGTATTTTCTCAGTATTCATTCTATTCTTCTTCATAGATGCTGAACACGGCAGGCAGCGACGACAGCTGTATCTCTTCGCGCCGGTCAGCATCAGAGTTAAACTTGATATACCACGATGGTGGCAGTGTGGTCCACGCTGAGTCGGCCACGGCAGGGACGACATCGGCAGGGGTGATGGTCAGCGTGGCTTCCATATTGGGGAATCCCCCACCCGTCTGTTCATGGAACTCCTCCTGGCGGCTGTCACTGTCGCCGTCGCGCCCGCCATACACCAGCTTGTAGCTCACCTGGGCAGGATAGAGCGTACCATCAGGGCGCTGGGCGTAAGCCACACGATAGTCACGGATGAAGGTGTCGATGCGATAGCCGAAGACCTGTGCCATGCGGTACATCAGCCCATCGATGCGCTCCTGCCGGTTGGTCTTCGTGCCTGTGTGACGATAGGCGCTGAGGATGACGCAACGGGCGGTGTCAATGACCAGCACCCCGTGGTCATCGACATTCTTCGGCGAGCGGAAACGCAGCTCAATCTCATCGGGGCTGCCGCCACGATATTCATAGTTGGCATAGAAGCGGTGATGGCGTATGAAGGCATTGTCGAGGTCGGCCATGAAGTCTTCGTAGAGCATGCGGCGCAGGTTGCTGGTGTCGGTCAGCCGCGTGGTGTCAGCCGCAACGAGGGCGGCGGTGTCGGCCACCATGGCATAGTGCTTATGCGCTTGGCTCTTGTGGCGCAGCCACCCGGTGAGCTGCATGCGGTAGATGCTGTTCGTTCCAATGCTCTGCGTGTGGTAGTCGAAGCGGTCGCAGCCCTCATGGCCCCAGTAGACGGTCTCCTTCTGGCGAACAGCTTTTTTCAGACAGCGTCTAATCCACTCAGGCTCGCGCGGCGTCACCACCACCTGCCCCACGTTGCGGTAACGCGGAGTAAGGAAAATGGTGTCTCTTTCGGATTTGAGATTTGAGATTTGAGATTTGAGATTTGGTACGATGCGTTGCTGGTAGTTGAGGTGACTGACGGTGAGCCTGTTACATGCAAAGCTGATGTGTGCCACGCCCTGCTCGTTGGTCATGGCTGAGTGGAAGCGTCCGTCCTCCTTGGAATAGAGCGATGCATGCGGCACGCCCTGATGGGTGTCGGCATCGGCCACGACAACGGTGATGACTGACTGAGCCATGCTTCCTTCCACAGTGGAAAACAGCATGGCTCCGACAAACAGGATGCGTTCAAGAGCGCTTTTCATTCAGCCTTTTTACACGACCTGGAATCGTTTATTGCAACAGCTGGAAGAAAAAGAGCACAGCGGCATAGCTGACGGGCACGTTCTTGGCATGGCCCACGGTGCGATAGCTGCCGTCCTGCACGGTGCCGTCGCTCTTGATGTGCCCCACGGTGCGATAGCTGCCGTCCTGCACGGTGCCGTCGCTCTTCACATGTCCCACGGTGCGGTAGCTGCCGTCCTGTATGGTGCCGTCGCTCTTGATGTGTCCCACGGTGCGGTAGCTGCCGTCCTGTATGGTGCCATCGTCCTTGATGTGGCCCACGGTGCGGTAGTTGCCGTCCTGAATGGTGCCGTCGCTCTTCACATGGCCTATGGTGCGGTAGTTGCCGTCCTGAACCGTCTGTGCGGGAAGCGTGGCACAGCTCAGCAGAAGCATGAGCAGAAGGATGAGTTTCTTCATAAGCGTAAATTTTGGGCAAAGTTAGTAATATTCTGCCACATAGCAAAATATTTGGATAAAAAAAAAGAGACTTTAAAAGTCTCTTTGTAGTCGGTAAGGGAATCGAACCCTTATGCCAAGATTGAGAATCTTGTATCCTAACCGTTAGATGAACCGACCATCTTTTTGTTAGTTGCGAGGTCTTTCAACCTGCATCTCTGTTTTTGCGGTGCAAAGGTACGAACATTTTTCCAATCCCACAAGAAAAACGCGGAAATTCTTCCGCGTTTATCATCTTTTAACAGTTTTGAGCCTTTTAGAGCTTAAAACGGATGCCAGCCAGTACGACGCCCTGCTCACCAACGCCTAATTCGGCGAAGCCGCGGAAGGTGGTACTGCCATATTCGAAGCCGATGGCTGAGGCCTGCCAGTTGAAGCAGAAGGCATCCTTGCCATAGTCGATGTAATCCTTGTCATCGAAGTCGATGGACTCGTTACGCCAGGTGGCACCCAGGGCGAGCTTTGAGTAGATGGCCATCTTTTCGTTGCGCATCCAGTCGTACTTCAGGGCGGGCATTACGGTGACATAGTTGTTCGTCCATGAGCCATCGTTCCCATTCGTGGTGCCGGCCAGCTGTATGTCCTGCTTGTTATGGGCCACGACGAGGACGGCGCCAAGGCTGAGCTTCGAGCGCGTGTGATGGAAGTACTCTACTGAAAGGGGGCCGAGGAAGCTGTCATCGCTGAAACGGGCCCCGGCCTCCTGGCCGGTGATTTTCTCCAGATAGCCTACCCATTGGGCGTTGGGCATGAAGCCGTAGCTGAAGCTCAGCTCATTCTTGCGCTCGTCAGCCTGTGCCTGTGCGCCCACGCTCACGGCTGCCAGACAGACGGTCAAGACTGCTGCCCGAAGGTGTTTCATTACTGTCTTTTTCATTGTTGTTTGGTGGCGGTCATGCTTAGTTGTTCACCGAGCCGCCGACGATGTCGAGCAGCTCAGAGGTGATGGCCTGCTGGCGGCTCTTGTTATACTGCAGGTTCAGCTGGCGCAACAGCTCGTCAGCATTGTCGGTGGCCGTCTGCATGGCCACCATGCGTGCGGCATGCTCCGATGCGACGCTGTCAAGCACGGCGGTGTAGAGCATCAGGTGGGCCAGCTTGGGGATGAGCAGCGACAGCACGCTGTCCATGTCAGGCTCGACGATGAAGTTGTCGTTCAGGGGCTTCACCTTGTCGACGTCCCCTGATGTCTTCGTCCTGTTGCCCTTCTTCTTCAGGTATTCCTGTGCCTTCTTCGTCACCACGTTGGTGGTGAGGTCGCGCTCATGGTCACGCTCCAGCTCGCTCTCAATGTCGATGGGCAGGAAGGTCTTGGTGGTGAGAATCTGCGACCCTGCACTCTTGAAGTGATGGTAAATCAGGTCGACCCGGTCCAGCTCGCCCTTGACAAAGCGCTCGCCCAGCTCTTTGGCCAGGTCGATGCATTGCTTGACATTGGGACGGTCGATGAGGTCAGCCAGGTTGCACTTCACGTTGTAGCCCATCTTGACCGCCTTCTCTGCCACCTTGCGTCCCACGGGATAAATCTCGACGTTCTCGGCTCCCAGCTCCTGCGACAGCTCGGTGACGGTGTTCATCATCATCTTGATGATATTGGCGTTGAAGCCTCCGCAGAGCGATGAGTTGCTGGAGAACACCACCAGTGCGACGCGCTTCACGGGCCGCTCCTGGTCGAAGACGGTTTGTGCTTCGGCCTCAGCAGCGAGGAAGCTCTTCAGAATGTGCTCCAGCAACGTCTCGTAGGGCAGCATGTTCTGTATGGCCACCTGTGCATGGTGCAGCTTCGAGCTGGCCACCATCTTCATGGCAGACGTAATCTTGCGTGTTGAGTTGACGGAAGCGATACGTCCTTTAATTTCCTTCAGGCTCATTTTTTGATTTGAGGTTTGAGATTTGAGGTTTGAGATTTGAGATTTGAGGTTTCATCAGATTTGAGATTGAGACCTATCTGAAAGCTGTACTACTTACTAAAAATCTCAAATCTCAAATCTCAAATCTCAAATCATTTATATGTTCCAGCGATGTCGGCCATGACAGCCTCAATCTTGCGTGTTGTCTCGTCGTCAATCTTTCCGCTGCCCAGCGTCTCGATGACCTCGGGAGCCGTGGTGCGCAGCTTGTCGAGGAACTGGTCCTGGCACTCGCGCACGCGGTCGATGGGCACGTCGCGCATCAGGCCGTGGACACCACAGTAGAGGATGGCCACCTGCTCGCCGACGGGCATGGGACTGTACTGCGGCTGAATGAGCAACTGGTTGTTCTTACGGCCACGGTCCAGCGTCATGGCGGTGACGGCATCCATGTCGGACGAGAACTTGGAGAAGGCCTCCAGCTCGCGATACTGTGCCTGGTCAATCTTCAGCGTACCGGCCACCTTCTTCATGGACTTGATCTGTGCCGAGCCACCCACACGGCTCACTGAGATGCCGACGTTGATGGCAGGACGGAAGCCCTGGTTGAAGAGGTCACTCTCGAGGAATATCTGTCCGTCGGTAATGGAGATGACGTTGGTGGGGATGTAGGCTGACACGTCGCCGGCCTGCGTCTCAATGATGGGCAGGGCGGTGAGCGAGCCGCCACCACGCACATGCCCCTTCATGCACTCGGGCAGGTCGTTCATCTGTTCTGCCACCTCCTGCTGCTCGTTCATCTTGGCAGCGCGCTCCAGCAGACGGCTGTGCAGGTAGAACACATCGCCGGGATAAGCCTCGCGGCCCGAGGGACGACGCAGAATGAGCGACACCTCGCGGTAAGCCACGGCCTGCTTCGAGAGGTCGTCATAGACGACGAGTGCGGGCAGTCCACGGTCGCGGAAATACTCGCCGATGGCGGCACCTGCAAAGGGTGCGTAATACTGCATGGCAGCGGGGTCGGCAGCAGTGGCAGCCACGACGATGGTGTAAGGCAGGGCGCCATGCTCCTTCAGCGTCTGCACCAGGGCAGCCACGGTGCTGGCCTTCTGGCCTATGGCCACATAGATGCAATAGACAGGCTTTCCAGCCTCGTAGAAGCTCTTCTGGTTGATGATGGTATCGACGGCGATGGCGGTCTTTCCCGTCTGGCGGTCGCCGATGATGAGCTCACGCTGTCCGCGTCCGATGGGAATCATCGAGTCGACAGCCTTCAGGCCCGTCTGCAGGGGCTCCTTCACCGGCTGACGGTAGATGACGCCAGGGGCCTTGCGGTCGAGTGGCATTTCGAAAGCGTCCTTCAGGTCGATGTCACCGCGGCCGTCGATGGCCTGTCCCAGAGGGTTGATGACACGTCCCAGCATGTTGTCGTTGACACGGATGCTGGCGATGCGGCGTGTGCGCTTCACCACCATGCCCTCCTTGATGCCCGACGTCGGTCCGAGTAGCACGCAGCCCACGTTGTCCTCCTCCAGGTTCATCACAATGGCCATGGTGCCGTTCTCGAACTCCAGCAGCTCATTGGCCTCAGCATTGCGCAGGCCATAGATGCGGGCCACGCCATCACTGACGGTGAGCACGGTGCCCACCTCGTCAAACTGCTGTGCATCGGAGATGCCCTTCAGCTGGTCGAGCAACACCTGACTGACTTCGCTTGGTTTAATCTTATCTGACATAACAAATAATTACGATTTACTTATTTTCTATTTACGATTTATGACTAACGACCTGAACGACTGACAAACCAATCGAAAATCGAAAATCGTTAAATCGTCAATGACCTAATGTGTTGAGAATGTTGTTGAGCCTCGACTTCACGCTGCCGTCCATGCGGTAAGTGTCGTATTCGAGTATGAATCCCCCGATGATGTCGGGGTTCACCTCGGTCTCGAACTCCACAGTCCCCTTTGTCTTCCCCTCCACCATCTGGCGCATCTTCTGCTCGGTCTCCGGGCTGACGGCCACTGCGGTGGTGAGTTTTCCACGGATGATGTTCCTATGTTGCCGATAGAGCGTGACGTAGGAGTTGGCCATGAACTGTATCATGTTCTCGCGGTCCTCCCTGAGCACCAGCGCCACGAAGGCCCTGGCGAGCTGCGACGCCCCATCGCCGCCGATGGCCGTCAGGAGCAGCGTCTCCTTCTTTTCCTTGGCCAGCATGGGATTGTCTATCGTTTGTCGCAACTGTGGCACCTCAACATAGCTCTTTGCCAGCAGCTGCATGTCTTGATACACCTGCTGGTCAAGCTTCTGGTCGAGTGCGCTCTTTAGCAACGCCCTGGCGTAACGAACCGAAATGATTCCTATATCCATTAAGTTTAAAGGTTTGAAGTTTAAAGTTTAATGACAAACGCTTTTCCCGGTGTTACTTGGTTACATCATCCAGCATACGGTTAATGAGCTCCATCTGTGCCTTGTCGCCCTGAAGGTTCTGCCGAAGCACCTTCTCGGCAATCTCGACGCTCAGGGTGGCTACCTGCTTGCGGATGTCGGCGATGGCGGCCTTCTTCTCCTGCTCAATCTCTGCCTTGGCATCGTTGAGCAGCCGGGCCCCCTCTTCGCGTGCATCGCTCTTGGCCTTCGCCACAATGGCATCGCGCGTGTCGGCAGCCTCTTTCAATATCTGGGCCTGACGCTCGCGTGCCTCCTGAAGGATGGATTCACCTTCTTTCTGTATATTGGCCAGCCGCTCATTCGCCTCATGTGCCTTACGCAGTGAGTCATCAATGAAAGCCTTGCGCTCCTTCACCATGTTAGTGATGACGGGGAAGCCAAACTTCCACAGGATGAACAGCACGACGAGGAACGTCAGCGACATCCAGAACAACAGACCAGTACTCGGAATCAATAAATCCATAATGCTGTGTTTTCTTTTTGATTTGAGGTTTGAGATTTGAGGTTTAAGATTTCTTTTTGATTTGAGGTTTGAGATTTGAGGTTTGAGATTTCTTTTTGATTTGAGGTTTGAGATTTGAGGTTTGAGATTTTCTTATAGTTTTGCCTTTAAAGGGCGAGACCATCTGTCAATCTCAATTCTCATTTCTCAATTCTCAAATCTCATTTCTCAATTCTCAATTCTCAAATCTCAATTCTCAATTCTCAATCCTCAATCCTCAATTCTCAAATCTCAATTCTCAATTCTCAAATCAATTAGATGCAGAGGAATGCGATGACGGCTGCGAACAGGGCCACACCCTCGATCAGAGCGGCAGCAACAATCATGTTGGTGAACAGCTTGTTCATCACCTCTGGCTGGCGGGCCATAGCGTCCATGGCCTGACCGCCAATCTTACCAATACCCAGACCAGCACCAATGGCTGCGAGACCTGCGCCTACTGCGGCACCCAACTTAGCAACGCCTTCTACGGCTAACAATGTTGTAATCATAATTGTTTGATGTTTTTTGTTGTTGTTAATATTTTTGTTTCGTTATTTCGTTGTCACGATATTTTGTTATCACGTTGTCACGTTATTACGTTGTCACGTTATTACGTTATTACGTTATTACGTTATTTCGTTATCACGCCATTTCGTCATTTCACTCATGTGCCGGCTCCACACGTGCCAGGCCGATGAACACGGCCGAGAGCATGGTGAACACCATGGCCTGGATGAAGCAGACAAGGCACTCCAAGCACATCATGAAGATGCTCATCAGCACCGACAGACCCGACATCGACAGCTGCACCGCCACGGCCTGCGAGGCCACGAGGAAGATGATGCAGGTGATGGCCACTGCGATGGCATGTCCGGCCATCATGTTGGCGAAGAGTCGAATCATCAGCGCGAAGGGCTTGGTGAAGATGCCGACGAACTCGATGACGGGGATAATGGGTGCCGGGCACTTCAGCCATGTGGGCACGTCGGGCCAGAAGATATCCTTCCAGTAGTGCTTGTTGCCCGAGAACTGCACGATGATGAACGTACAGAGTGCCAGGAAGAACGTCACGGCGATGTTGCCCGTCACGTTGCCGCTGCCCGGCGGGAAGGGCATCAGTCCCATGACATTGCAGGTGAAGATGAAGAAGAAGCAGGTGAGCAGGTAGGGTGTGTACTTCTCATAGCCCTTGCCCACGCCCGGCTTGATAATCTCGTCCACCACATACATCACCAGCATCTCGACGAAGCCGACGAATCCGCCCGGAGCGGCATCGCTGGCACGGCGTTTCTTGTACCATCGGGCACACCCTAGGATGATGCACAACAGCAGGATGACGTTGATGAACATCACGGCCACCGTCTTGGTGATGGACAGGTCGAGGGCCACTGGCTGACCATTCTCCACTATCTTTCCGGCATGCTCGCCCGTGGTGGCCAGTGCCAGTCCCTGCAGCTCGGCCGGTGCGTCAGCCTTCACATGGCGCAACCCGTCGGCGCCGGCATGGTGCTCGAAGCGTGACGAGCAGAACACGTGCCAGCCTGTAGAGCTCTTCACGATGACCGGCAGGGGTATGACCAGCGGGTCGCGCCCTTCGCCCAGGTCGGTGATGTGCCACTCGTGCGAGTCCTTGATATGCTCCAGCACCACCTCCTTGGCCGAGAAGTCCTCAGCCTTCGCCGCCGGCGACAGCGCCAGCAGCAGGAAGAGCGTGCAGAGCATGTATTTCAGTTTGCAAATCATATTTTCAAATTCTCAATTCCTAATGTCTGAGTTTCAGCGTCACCGCCATCGTTATCGCGTACATTATAATAAATATAAGTGCGAAGCGTATGGCATCCGTTCTGTCTTTGGCGATGAGGAGCACATAGACTGCCACGGCCGTTCCGACGAGCAGCATGCGCACCACTGCCATGATGAGGTAGAAGTGTACCAGGTGCTCAGGCGAGTGGGCTTTCACCACATCGTAGCCCTTCACGTAGGCCAGTCCCAGAAGCGAGAAGAACACGAAACCGAACAGAATCTGAAGGATCATTATCAGTCTAAAGCCTGTAGTCTAAAGTCCTCCTCTGTGGTCTCACTCCGAAATCTCCACGCAGATGGACACCTCGTTCTTCTGCACCAACACGAAGCCACCCTGTATGCCGAGCTGCTCGGCGCCGTATTCGACGATGCCTTTCTGCAGCGACGAGATGATGGGGGCATGGTCGTTGAGAATCTCGAAGTTGCCCTGTGTGCCAGGCACCTTCACGCTCTCCACCTCGCCGGTGAACACGATTCTCTCAGGTGATACTATCTTCAGCTTCAGCATACGCTATCCTTTTGCGGCCTCCAACAGTTTCTTTGCCTTCTCCTTTGCATCCTCTATGGTACCGACGTTGAGGAATGCCTGCTCAGGCAGGTCGTCCACCTCGCCGTCGAGGATGGCATTGAAGCCCTTGATGGTGTCCTCCACCGATACCATGATGCCGGGCAGACCGGTGAACTGCTCAGCCACGGTGAACGGCTGGCTGAGGAAGCGCTGCACACGGCGTGCGCGATTCACGGTCAGCTTGTCCTCGTCGCTCAGCTCGTCCATACCCAGGATGGCAATGATGTCCTGCAGCTCCTTGTAGCGCTGCAGAATCTCCTTCACGCGCTGTGCACAGTCGTAGTGCTCCTTGCCCACGATGAGGGGGTCGAGGATTCGGCTGGTACTGCCTAAGGGGTCAACGGCGGGGAAGATGCCCAGACCGGCAATCTTACGGTCGAGCACCGTTGTAGCATCCAGATGGGTGAACGTGGTGGCGGGAGCGGGGTCGGTCAAGTCGTCGGCAGGCACATAAACAGCTTGCACAGAGGTAATTGACCCCTTCTTGGTCGAGGTAATTCTCTCCTGCATGGCACCCATCTCCGAGGCCAGCGTCGGCTGGTATCCCACGGCGCTGGGCATACGTCCCAATAGCGCTGACACCTCAGAGCCAGCCTGTGTGAAGCGGAAGATGTTGTCAATGAAGAACAGGATGTCGCTCGAAGCGCCGTCCTTGCCGCCGCCGTCGCGGAATCCCTCGGCCACCGTCAGTCCTGACAGTGCCACTGAGGCACGTGCGCCGGGCGGCTCGTTCATCTGTCCATAGACCAGCGTGGCCTGACTTTTCTTCAGCTCTTCGGGGTCCACCAGTGAGAGGTCCCACTTGCCCTCGTCCATGGCCTTCTTGAATTTCTCGCCATAGCGGATGACGCCACTCTCAATCATCTCGCGGATGAGGTCGTTGCCCTCGCGGGTACGCTCACCCACACCGGCAAACACCGAGAAACCGTCATGTCCCTTGGCAATGTTGTTAATCAGCTCCATGATGAGCACCGTCTTACCCACGCCGGCACCGCCGAACAGTCCAATCTTACCACCCTTCATATAGGGCTCCAGCAGGTCGATGACCTTGATGCCGGTGGTCAGGATTTCCTTCTTCGTGGACAGCTCCTCAAACGTCGGAGCCTCGCGGTGAATGGGGTACGCGCCCTTCATGTCGAGCTGTTTCATGCCGTCGATGGGCTGTCCGATGACGTTCAGCATGCGGCCCTTGATTTGGTCACCGGCAGGCATACGGATGGGCGACCCCATGGGTACGGCCTCCAGGCCGCGCTGCAAGCCGTCGGTATTGTCCATGGCCACGCAACGCACGGTGTCCTCACCGATGTGCTGCTGCACCTCGACAATGAGTTCGCGGCCCTCGCCACGGTCGATACGCAGCGCCTCATGAATCTTAGGCAGCACCTTCTCAGCATCTTGTCCCTTCGTGTCGAAATAGACGTCGATGACAGGACCGATAATCTGACTGATGCGTCCAATAATCTGTGACATAAGCAAATAGTATTATTTTTATAGTTGTTGTTTCTAAGATTTTGCAAAAGTAACAATATTTTTTGGATATGCCAAATCTTTTCCAAAAAAAATAAGCAGGAGTTATGGAGGTTACTCCACGACTCCTGCTTTCCGGAACATCTCGCGGTAGGCGGCCGCCTTTTTGTCAAACGACAACGGATAGGCGCGCGAGGACGAAGGCAGCCGATAGAGGCTGACCGTCCGTCCGTCGGCGTTGCGGGCATCGGGGATGGGCACCGAGGCCCCCACCCTGGGTCCACGGCCGATGGTGAAATAGGTGCAGAGCGTCTCGGTGGCCTTCTGTCCTGTGGTGACTATCAGCTCCAGATGTGGCAGCTGCCCCATCAGGGCGCGCAGGTCGGTGGGCTGCACCACCTCAAGGAACTCATCGGCGGCGTTGTCCCTCAGTCGGCGCACGGCGGTGGCGGTGTCGAAGAAGGCGATGCCCTTCTCCCTGCAGAACGCCACGATGGCTTCCTGGTCAAACGCCTTGGCCTGTGGCAGCACAAAATGCTGACGGTCAGCGAAGAACACCTCGCCCTCTATGCGCCAGTGGTCGTTGATGAAGTTCGGGTAATAGAAGTTGATGCACCACCGCTTGCGTTGCGGCGGGAAGCTGCCCAGGAACAGCACCTTGGCGTTCTCGGGCAGGAAGGGGATGAGCGGGTGGTACTCTACCCCATCGCCGCTCATGCCTATGTGTGTCTTGTTCAGCCAGCTCTCGTCCATCTACGGTTTGCCTTGTTTGTGCATACAGTGGTACCCATCGTCACCTTCGGGCTATCACCTTTTTTCCGTTCTTGACATACAGCCCTCGCTGGGGTTGCGTCACCCGCAGCCCGTTCAGCGTGTGGCAGACGCCCTCGGCATCGGCGTCCTGCGCCTCATGGATGCCGGTCTCGTTGGGCGGTAGCGAGAGCACGACGCTGATATGGCTTTCGCCTGCCTTCAGAAACGAGCACAGCGCTTGGCCCGTCAGGCCTTCTATCTTTCCTAACGGGGTGTAGCTCCACGCGTTGGTGCCATAGAACAGGCAGATGTTACTGCCGTTGTAGAGCACCACATCGCCCGGCTGAGCCGTCATCTGCCGGTTGCTGGTGGGTAACGAGAAGCCCAGGGCGCCCCAAATCTCAAAGTCGCCACTGCTGTTGAGTGTTACGTTGACGGGGGCCTGCTGGAGTCGTTCCACCAGTGCCTTTGTGGCTGCGTTGTCAGCGAGCGTCACGCGCTGCGTCTGTCCGTCGATGGTGATGTTCATTGTGTTCATAGTGGTCTGTGCCGTTAGTTGGTTATCCGATGCGCAACAGCTGAGTAGCATCGCTACCAGCACCAGGAGCGCATGACATGTAGTCTGTCGTGTGGTCATTTAAGTTGTTGGAGTTAATTGAATTGTTGGAGTTAATTGAATTGTTGGAGTTATTTGAATTGTTGGAGTTAATCGAGTTATTGGAGTTACAGACCCCACCCCCAACCCCTCCCCTTGAAGGGAGGGGAGCGGCTGCCGCCTTGTCCGCCACTTGGAACTCCACATGGGACCCCGCAGGCACTTTCCTCCCTTCAAGGGGAGGGGCTGGGGGTGGGGTCTCTAATTTCATTTACTACATTCAAGATCTCAGACACGACACCCTGTATAGACGTGAACACCTGCTGATTGCTGAAGCGTATGATACGAATACCCTGTTGACGAAGATATTCAGTCCGCTCCTCATCGTATTCATACTTGTAATCGTGGCTATCACCATCGAGTTCTATGCCAAGTCGATGCTCGGGACAGTAGAAGTCAAGAATAAAGGGACCTATACCTTGCTGACGACGAAATTTCATTCCGCCAACCCCACGACCTTTCAGGGCACGCCAAAGCGTTGCCTCTGCTGGTGTCATATTGCTGCGCAGAGCCTTTCGGTACTCTTTGTACTCCTTGTCGTTTGCTTTAGCCGTGGGATAATGCATATTACCATAACGCGAAACTAAGAAAATTATTGTTTTAGTTACAGACCCCACCCCCAACCCCTCCCCTTGAAGGGAGGGGAGCGGCTGCCGCCTTGTCCGCCACTTGGAACTCTGCAGGGGACCCCGCAAGGCACTCCCCTCCCTTCAAGGGGAGGGGCTGGGGGTGGGGTCTGTAAACAGCTGATGGGCATTCTGGACGAGAATCATCTCGCGGAAGGGGGCGAGGTCTGGCTCGTCAGTCAGGTACTGCTTCATCCTTGCGAGCCCCTGCGTGAGCACCTGCGGCGCAACGTAGGGATAGTCGGAGCCATAGAGCGGCTGCCGCCTTGTCCGCCACTTGGGACTCCGCAGGGGACATCACATGTCCCCGCAGGCACTCCCCTCCCTTCAAGGGGAGGGGCTGGGGGTGGGGTCTGTAAACAGCTGATTGGCATTCTGGACGAGAATCATCTCGCGGAAGGGAGCGAGGTCAGGCTCGTCAGTCAGGTACTGCTTCATCCTTGCGAGTCCCTGCGTGAGCACCTGCGGCGCAACGTATGGATAGTCGGAGCCATAGAGCAGATGAGCGGGCGTGGTGATGGTGAGCAGCATGCGAATGACCTCGGGCGAGTGGGCACCCGCCAGGTCGTAGTAGAGGGTGCCGAGGTTAGTCTCCCAGTCAATCTCACCCACCATCTTGTTGGCCTGCATCACGGCCGTCAGCGACTTCATCCGAGGTACGGCCAAGGGTAGATAGGCACCGCAATGCGGCACCACCACCTTGAGGCGATGATAGCGAGCCAGCACATTCCGCGTAATCATGTTCGCCACGGCACGGGTGGTCTCTGAGAGGTATTCCTGCATGGCCAGCGGCGTCTGCTGCATCACCTGACGGTTGACGGGCTCCGGACGATGGGGATGCAATATGACGACTGCCTGACGCTCATCCAAGAGCGAGAAGAGCGTGTCGAGCTCTGGTGCGCCGAGGTACTGCCCCCCTACGTTGGTGGCCAGTTTGATGCCGTCGGCCTTCAGCGTGTCGAGCGCATAGATGGCCTCACGCATGGCGGCATCCACGTCGGGCAGCGGCAAGGCCGCACAGAACAGGAACCGGCCTGGATGCTCGGCCTTGAGGCGGGCGGCCGCCTCGTTGGACTGTCTCACCACGTCGGCTGACGATGGCTGAGGAGCCGCCAACGTCAGCACCGAGGTCTGTACGCCGGCTTCGTCCATCCACTGCAGATGACGCGTCACGTCATATCGGGGCAAGGGGAATCCCTCGTCCATCAGCCGTCCCTCACCTTCGAGCGACGACACGAGCTCAGGGGTGATGATGTGGCTATGCACATCCGTCACGCCCTGGGCGAAGCTGTTTGCTGCTGTCACGAGTGCCAAGATGATTGTTTTGTATTTCATTTGTGCTACTTTTTACACCATGTTCCTAAGGGGCGACTGCGGGTGCAAAGGTACGAAAAAAATGTCATACTCAGCCTATCCCTTTCACTGATAAATCAACCTTTTTTACTGATTTCGCTTTTTTTGCCATAGAAACCAGGTGACAAGGGGGACAGGTCTTTTTACGCTTTAGCGTATCATCCGTTTCCTATATATATAATAAGGGAAACAAAAAAAATGGTGTACTAAGTGCACCTATGGCCCTTAACATATTGGCTTGCAAGTCGTTGGTTGGTGCACCAACGGTTCAGATCGTGCACCAGATCGAGCACCAGCAGCCTCACCCCCGACCCCTCCAGCCTCACCCCCGACCCCTCCAGCCTCACCCCCGACCCCTCCAGCCCCACCCCCGACCCCTCCCGCGGGGGGGAGGGGAGTATATAGCTCTGCCGCGACGGTCAGCCCTCGGCACTTTACGGAATTATCTCCATGAGATAAAAAAATCCCACGCCGTGGGACTTTTTTATCT
>Ga0310691_10003430_pt1 | contig 19059 bp, 35 predicted proteins | sample 176DNAGHGlowgp2_FD_203887 | JGI IMG/M metagenome (GOLD analysis project Ga0310691, IMG submission 203887) | Sheep rumen microbial communities from Palmerston North, Manawatu-Wanganui, New Zealand - 1766 DNA GHGlow gp2 (v2) (version 2) | ecosystem: Host-associated > Mammals > Digestive system >...
ACAAGGCTAAGGCCCTTGCTAAATATCCAGAAGCAGAACTTAATGAGAATATTGGAGAATACCATCGTGGTTCATTCAATACTTTTAGATTTGAGTGGCTTACTCCAAGATTGTTTAGATTTGGTAAATATAAATTACAGAGAATTGATGACATAGACGATATCAACTACATTTCTTGGTACTACGGACAGATTGATGGAGAGCATAAGGAATATGTAGCTTCAATTCTTAAGAAATGGGGATTTGAATTCGAGACTCATACAGTTAAGATTGGTAAGAAAAAGATTACCAATACTTCTTTGATTGATACCACAGCACTTAAGAAGGCTGAGATTCTTAATACAAAATATCGTTCTCTTCTTAATGATAAAACAAATGGAACAGTTCTTTATTTCAATGCTACTCATAATCCTAATGAGGATGGATTGTATAGAGATGGAGATATTCTATATAAGTTTACTAACATTAAGTATAACTATTATCAGGATTTCATCTATTATCTTCCTGTTGTTGATGGTCATGCAAAACGTATAAAGAACAAGAAGGTAGCAATTGATAATTACAACGTAGAAAGAGACAATAAAGGAAACGTAATTATTGAAATTAATCATTTTAAAATTGTAAAATAATATGGATAAGTCACAACTTTATGACATTGTAGAACTTATGAAAGCTCAAATGAGTTCTGACCAGCTTTTGGATGCTTTGTGTATGTCACTTGATTCAGACACTCTTGAGGAACATCTTCGTTATATTGATAGGAATTATGAAACTCATTGTTTTTAAAAATTAATTATAATTATGACAAATATTGATGAGTATATGAAAGGAAAGGAGTTCTTTAAGTGGAACCCATTCTTGAAAGGTTATTTATCTGATGAGGAACGAAAGATGCCTATTCAGTGGAGTAGTTTAGATTTTCATTTCTTCTGTAAACATGCTGATCTTTTAGGAGCACCTCTTGAAATTCGAGTTCTTTCTAATGATAAGTTTATAGATTATCGAACAGAATTCATGCGTTCATTTATGCAATTTCTATTTGAATGGAAAACAGACGTATGGCCACATCTGAATGGATATTCTGGACTTGATGTAGTGGAATTTGAATTTGATGAGAATATTGATATTAAGTTTTTTAATGGTTTTAGAATTGATTAAATATGAGTAGAATAAAGATTATCCGTAATTGGAAAGTAGTTAATAGTGACTTAGATTTTATCACTGCATATAATTTGTATAAAGCACATAATGCAAATGGAGTTAATGTTCCTGTGATTGGATTGCGACTTGGTGTATCAAAGTTCTTCCAGTCAGGTTTACATAATATTGATGAGGCAATGCTTTCTCCTCGTGAGGCAACATCAAATAAATGGGAGATCGTTGTTCCTGATGATGAGTTTGAGAAGAAGACAAATAAACTGCGTCAGATGTTTAAGGATAATAACTTCAGTGGACTCCGATATGAGAAAATTGATAATATGTCAATAGAGGAGCTTTGGAATTCACTATTTGAAGTTATGGATAATCTCGATAAGAATAATAAGTATCGTATTGCAAAACATATTATTGAAAACGGAATTTACAAGAAGATATGAGAATTAATACAAAGAATAAGCAGCTAACGGTTGGAGATTTGAAAGAACTTCTTGAAAATGTTCCAGATAATGTTCCTCTATATGTTGGATATGGATGTGATGTTAATCCTCTTAGGTTTTTAGATCGTTATAATGATGGTATTATGTTCCATCCAGATATTTATGGAGAAATAGCAAGTATTTTAAATATTTTAACTGTTGAATCATTTAAGTAATTTAAGTAATATGAAAATGAAAAATTATATTTGGACTATCTTTAGTTGTATTCTTGCTGTGGTAATTACAATGAGTGCATATCAAAGTTGTACAAGAGAATCACAAGCATTGAATGAAGTACTAAAGAATGAACGAATTAGTCTTCAGAAAAATATTGATAGTCTTAAGAATGCTCAGCGAATAGTTGTTGCATTCAATGACTCTTTGTTCTTGCTTAATAAAAACATTATGGAGAACATGGAGTCTCGTGAGCGTAATGACAGACTTATGAATGAACGTAAACGACTTGAAGCAGAAGTAAATGGAAATAGGAATATTAATGAACAACTTAAACGTCAGCATAATGCTTTAGTTGAACAAATTAACAATGATAATCTTGCATTGGCTGCATCAAAGACAATATATATTGTTAAGATTAAGATTCATCAGACTACATATACTTTGGATATTGAGGAGCATATTAAGAATAAGATTAATGATGTAGAGTTTGAAATTCCAGTAGACAAGGCATATTATGACAAATGCTCTATTGGGCAAAAAGTTTCAGATACAGGTCTAAAGATTGGTTCATTAATATTCAATGGAGATTTTTCTAAGCTTAAGATTAAAATAGTTGGAAAACGTACTGTTAAGAGAAATTAATTTATGAAATATAAAATTGATTATACCGACTCATCATGGTTATTTTTCACACCATTTTCATTTTTAAATATGGGTGGTACAAATCATTGGACTATTATGTCGAAAAAACATTGGTGGAATAAATGGTCAAAAGTCGGATATACATATGATAATCCAAAAGATGCCTATATTGAATATTTTAAATTAAAGTATAATATCAATATTGAAAAGAAAATAGAATTTCCTCATAATAGAAATAAAAACAAACTGTTTGTATGTGAACTTGAATTTAAGTTTAACAAATATTCTGATGAATATAGATATTGTGTTGGCTATAAACCTATAAATTGTACAAGATTTTATCATTGTGCATATTCAGTTGATTCTTATGAGGATGCATTATTAAGATTATATAATGATTTAGAAGTTAAAAAATTAATAAATAAATAAATTATTGATATGGGACTTTTTGGATTATCAATGGAGGAAGCTTTTATTCTTGCTCAAAAATATAATAAAGCTGATAATGAACGTAATGAGCAACGTATCAGGGCTATTAATAAACAAACAGAAGAACTTAAGAAACATAATCAAGAACTTTTAAAATCAGAAAAAGAAAAAGTTTCTGAAATAAATAGAGAAGCACGACAACTAGAACCATTTATTATTCTAACTGATTTTGATTATGGATGGAAAGGAGAAACTATTTCAATTAGAGCTTCTGATATTAAAGTAATGAATGGTAAAATAAAAGAAAATGAATATCCTGATTATAATAACCCCGCACCATGGGGAGGATTTTATAAAAAATATTCAAAAGAGCCTTACACTGAACTTCAATTATGGGATGGACGTAAGATTAAAGTAAAAGAATCAGTTAATGATATTCAAGATAAGATAAATGAAAATATTGAAAAAATGATAGATATTCAAGCAAGAATTTTTAATAAAGTTATCAATAATTATGACGAGTGAAGAATATAATATATTTTTAAAATATAAAGAAGAATTAGATAATAAAGCTAAATGGATAGCTAAACTATTTGGAGTTAATAAGATGTCTTTTGATGAAGTTGATGATGTCACTTATCATAATAATTCAGTAATTATTACAACAATTAGTCCAATGTTTGATATTGAATACGTAAGTCCTGATGACTATAAATATATTAGATTACCTATTCAAATATTCTTAGGATCAAAAAATGAACAACGAAATTATGTTAAATTTTTAATTTCTCAAAAGAATCTTGGTTTAAATGAAAGGCATCAAATAGAATTTAATGACATTGAAGATTAATATATTGAATGTGATATTATGAAGTATAAAAAGGAAGATCTATCTAAAAAACTATTGTATAAATGTCAAGTATGTGTCAATGGTGGGCAAAATAAATTCCCAGACCTTTTGGATTTTGATCCAACAAAAGATTGTTATTATTTTGATGATATAAATGATGATGACCCACGAGAAGAAGACTATGATTGTGGCGCATATATGCACGTTGATGATTATAATAAATTAAGAAATGAAATTGAAAATAAGTAATATATTTTGTGATTTAATTTATGTTATAATCATATTATTTGCATTTATAATAGTTATAGCGTGGATGATAAATGATTTGTATATTATAATTAAAAACAAATGTCTATCATCAATACATTATAAAAAAGGTAACTCTTAAGAGTTACCTTTTTTTTATTCTATTGGTTCATATCCTTTAATGTATTGTATTCTTCCATCTTTAGAAATAGTTTTACCATCTTTAGCTAAATATTCATCAAGTTTCTTTTGAATCTTATCTCTTTTACTTTCTAAATCTTTTAATTCCTTTTCTAAATCATTAAGGCCAGAAGTCTTTGCCCATTCAGAACCAGCCTTATCCATATATTTGTCACATTCAGGATTAGATTGGTCAAACTTATCATCTGGATGATCTTTATGGAATAATTTTTGTGCTTGATATAAGATATCTTCTTCCATATCATTATTCAAATCATTAATCTCATCCATTTTTTGATCAATCTCATAATTAATATCATCTAATTCATCATAATATTTATTTTCTATCTTTGATGATGTCTTAAATTGATATGTTTTTGATTTCTTACATAATCCAACTAAATCAGAAGCTTGAATTACAACAAATTTATCTTCACCAAATTCAAAATTAATTTTCTTAGATGGTAATATTTCTGAAATAGTTCCTTCTACTTCTTCTTCATATTCATCTCCATTCTCATCTTTAAATTTCTTAAGATAAATTGCTCTGTCTCCTTCTTTAAAAGTCAAACCGCCAACTTCAACCTTTTCTTTAGCTTCTAATATATAATCTTTAATATTTTTCATAATTATTTATATAATAATATTTTATTTTACATAGCCTTCACAATTACCTTCTTCTACAAATTTCTCAATAGCAGCAAGAATAGCATTCTCAACTGCTGATTGTTTTCCATCTTTAGGACCACCGTCTTTAAGATATTTATTTAATACAATTGAAGTTGTATTGTCAAGATCTTTAGAATATTCATCAAGTATTCCTTTTACAATTTCTTTGAAGTCTGGCTTCTTTTTACCTTTATTATAATCTACAAGATGTTGATCATCATAGTCAATAACTCCTTCATTATATATATAATCAATCCATCCTTCGGCATATTTCATTATTTCAGTGAATACAGATTTCTTTTCTTCAAGGAATAATTTTATATCTTTCATTTTAACATTAAATGTTTTATTAAAAATAACATTTATTAATTGAATATTCATGATAATTAACTATTTTATTTTTGTAGTTAAATATTAATTATATGAGTACATTATTTGAAACTTTTTACGATAGCTTTTATCATGAATTACATCTCGGAAATCCTGTGTTCATTAAGGTTAAAGGACAGTTTATTTTCGGAACTGTAGTAAATTTTGACTATGATAAAAGCGGTAATCAGAAATTTATTGTTGTTCCTTCACCAAAATATAAGGGAGCTGGAATTGATGATTTAAAGCGTTCATATAAAGTTTCAGATAAGAACATATTTTTAGCAATTATTAAAAAGAAAGAAAATGAAGCGTAAATTTAATATTAATGATACAATATATAAAATAGGTTCAAAAGAATATTGGACCGTTGAAGGATTCACTGATAATGGATATCTTATTCGTAATATGTTTATTGTTAATGAATTGTATATTGAAGACCAAAAGTATTATAAAAAGAAATAAATATGAAAAGTTTTACAAATTCTCAGGATGCTCTTTTATGGTTAATGTCAAATAGATTTACTCATCATCTTATGGATGAATATGGTAATTCATTTTATCATGGTAAAAGTAATACTATTGAAATTGAAAGATGGGGTGATAATGGAGAAGGTATTTGGGAATGCTATGATACTGAAACTATTTCTTATGATGAATTCATACAAGATTATGATGGTGTAGAATTATTCGTAACTAAAAATATTTAAGATATGTTTTATAAAATTATTACAGAAAATAAAGGGGAGCATTCTTGGGATAAAAAGAAATTGGATGTACCTGAAGTTAGTCATGATATCCCAGAGTCTTATGTTGTAAATCTTGATGATCTTCGTATTTCAAAAGTTGAAATAGGTTCATGGATGACTCATACATACAAGGTTATTTCAAAAGAAGTGTTTGACAATATTTCTAATAAGATTCTTTGGCCATCTGAAATTAATAGTAGTGACCGTTATGAAGGTGCTATTCTTATTCATACAAATCTTTACGGAGATATTCTTACATATATAAATATTAAAACAAATAAAGATGGTAAAGAATATTATTGTCTGACTTCTACATTTAAGTTATATGATAATGATTATTACTCAATAACTAAACTTCCTAAACGTAATATTAAGATTTTTACAACTAGGGAGGAATATGAGAAAGATAAAAACGAAAAGTCTGAGAAGTCAAGAGAAAAGGTTTTAAATGAAAGGGAAAAACAAAATAGTATCAAATCAAAAATTCCTTCATTTGAGTTTAAGACACCAAAGTTCAAGATTGTAAAGATCATTAAGGAAACAGAAAAAACATCAGCAAAAGTTGGTGATATTATCCAAGGTGTTCTTCCAGTCATTGATACAAATCAACGAAAGTGTCTAAAAGGTATTGGAACTACAACAAACTGGATAAAAGTTTACATTAATGATAAATTTGATAAATCTATCAGCCCTCTAACATTTCAAGAATTGTTTTTTAACCATTATGTAGTTGAGCAAATCAAAGATTAATATGAAGAAACAAATTAAAGATACTATTAATAAGTGTACTGGTGTATTAATTGCTATTATTATTTCTGGATTAATGTTATTTTTCTTTGTTTGGATGATTAGTGGATGTCAGGAGCAAAGAGACAATACAACATATGAATTTGAAATTATTGAAAAATATGAAAAACTTGGTTCGAGATTTCTAAGTGGAAGTGAAACTGAATATCGTGTAATATATAAAGATAGAAGATTATATAAAGGTGAACCGGATTCAGAATGGAGAACTTATGATAAATCTATACGTTATGATCAATATCGTAATCTTTATCCTGGTTATCATTTTAAAGGCAAAACAGATTACTTTTTTACATATGATTTTAATTAATAAAAAGAATTATGACAGATAATATTTCAACAATGAGACAATATATGCTTGATTTAGGAATTCCTGCCAAGCAAATGTATAGGAAAGATTTGTATTTTGATGTATCTCTTGTACGAAGAGGCAAGGATCATCCAAATCTTCCTGCAGCTAACTATACATTCAAATTATATTATATAGATTCTATTGAGTTATTTGATAGATATATTGATGAGATCAAGACTTGTTGTGACATATTTGGTTTGCGAGCATATATTAGTGTAAATGCTAAGTCTAAGATTGAACTATCTAAGAAGACTCTTGTAAAATATGCAGAGATGGTTGCTTTGGAGGAATCAAAGAAGCCTTGGAGATTTTGTGACTCTGTAAATGGTGGTCTTGATGGTAAGGAGAAGCGATGGATTCTTGATGTAGATGAAATGGATGCAAATGATGAAAGATTCAAGAAATATTGTGAGATAGTTGAGTCTTGTGATAGTGGATATAATCCAAGGATTGTTACAACAGTTCCTACAAAATCTGGTATGCATATTATCACACATCCATTTAACACAGTGAAATATGAGAAGCTATGTGAAGAAAACAATTTAGATATTCCAGAAATAAAAAAGAATCATATAACATTACTATATGAAAATCTTTAATTATTATTAATTAATATAACATATAGTCTATATTAAATTAATATATTTTAACTTTAATGGATTATTTAAACAAATACCAAACAAATGATATTTGTAATTTCTGTGCAAAATTCAATAAAACCTGTAATGGTAAGATGTGGGAATTAAATAAAGATTCGCAAAATAACTATTGTGCAGAATTTCAGGACAGGATATATGCAAATGAGCCTATTCAATATCATTTGAAAAAATTCTCAGAATATACTAGTAAGAATAATTAAAAGAATAATCATTGGAGTTCATGCGAGTCACTCCAATGATGTTTTATATAATAACTAATAAACTATTAATATTAATAAAAACAAATGCATTAGAGGGCATCTATGAGCAAAAATACGTTAAACATTTTTAATGTATCAATATATAATCGATTAATTCATGATTATGCTTTGTCATTGAATGGATTGATTAAGTATAATACAATTTATGAGAAGATGAATGGATATTATACAAGTGATGAGATACATTATATTGTTGAAGTATACATGAACCAAATGATAGATATAATTAATAGTAAGACATTTGCTTTATTTGTACCTGAGAAAGTAAAAAGAGAGATTCTTAGATATTTGCCTGGAATTAGATCAAATTTTGCTCAGAAATATTATAATAGAGTGATAAAGTCTTTTGAGAAGATAAGAGATTTGTTTTTTGTTAAAGTTGAATATATTAATAATGATAAAAATATGACATAATAATTAAATGAAAAATTATGATAGCACTTTAATTATCAATTTGATTGGTGGTCCTTGCAGTGGTAAATCTACTGTTGCGGCAGAATTGTTTGCTAGACTCAAGAAAATGGGGGTACATACTGAATTAGTTCCTGAATACATTAAAGAACGTATTTATGAAGAGAATCAAACAATGCCAGTCAATCAAATACCTATTTTTGGTATGGAATATTATTCAATTGTGAATAAAGTTGGAAAAGTTGATTGTTGTGTACATGATGGTTCGTTTATTAATAATTTAATATATAAAAAGGAAGAGAATCCAGAATTTGATACATTAGTAGTTTCGGAATATAATAAATTTGTTAATCTAGATTTTTTTATCAGACGTGGAAATATTGAATTTGAAGATTATGGTAGAATACATAATTTAAAACAATCTAAGGAATTAGATAAGATAATAAAAGAAACGTATAATAAATATAATCTAAAATATATAGAAGTGGAATCGAGAGATGCAGTTGATAAAATGATTCCTGTTATATTGAAGAAATTAGAAAGTATGAAATCTGGAGAACGATAAGTTCTCCTTTTTTATTATATATAATTGAATTTTTTCGAGAAATGTCTATATTATTTATGTAATTAAAAATAAATAATATGAGAAAGTTTTTTGTGATATTGTTTTTTAGTTTTATTTCATTGATTTCATTTGGTGCAAATCTTAATGGTACTTACATTAGTACAGATATTGTTAATATCAATAATGAAGATATTAAGATAGCATACACATTTACAGGTGATAGCCTATACATTGATACTTATGATAGTGGATGTGGAATTGCTTGTGTAAGTCTGGAAAGGATTAATGATACTGAATTTAGTGCAACGGAAATAATAATTGATATATATGACACTGAGGCGACAATAAAGAAATATAAAATGTCATTCATACCTTGCATATTTGAAAATAATTGTTATGCAGTATGTTGTAATGATGAGATTATAGATATTATTAAAAAAGTAGAGTAATATTATGATTTGTAAGAACATTAAAACCGGCAAGTTGTATAATTATCTATTTAATAAACATAATAAAGTTGAAATAGATAATGGTAATGGATGGCATATGGGTATTGATTATGAAGATTGGTGCAAAGATTTTTGTATTGTCGATAAGTGGAGAAATCTTACTCAAAATGATATAGAATATAATAATAGTTTAAAAAATGAAAAGGTTAATTGTTCGTAATTTATATAATGGTAATTTTATGATGGTTCCTAATAAAGAACCAGAAGATTACTGGTTTAAATTAACGATAATTATACTTATAATTTTCTTGATAATAAAAATATTAATAATTAATTTATAAATAAAATGATTGCAGATATACAATTTAAGAAGTTTAATTCAGAGATTCTTAAAGACGTGACAACATATGTTAAGGATTATCTTGACAAACATAGAAATGATAATATTGAAGTTATAATTGGTACTGACTCACAAAACAAGGGTAGTAAGACAACATATTCAACAGTAATTGCAATGTATAATCCAGGTCATGGTGCACATTGTGTTTATAGGAAGTGGCATGAGAGAAAAGAGACTATTCGTAGTGTTCGTCTTCTTCATGAGGTAGAGATGAGTCTTGAGGTTGCAGAGAATCTTAAGAATGCAGGTGTCAATAAAATCGACTATATTGATATTGACATTAACCCAAATCCAAAGTTCAAGTCAAATGAGGTTTATCAGACAGCTAAAGGTTGGGTTGAGAGTATGGGTTATGAGGTTCGTTATAAGTCACTTTGTCCTCTTGTAACTAGTGCAGCAGACTGGATCGTTAAGTCTTAATTAAAATAAATACATAAAAATAGGGAGGTCTACAGACCTCCCTTTATTATATAGAAACTTATTAATACACAAACAAAATCTGTCATTCTAAAACGTTCTAATACAACTTTAGAATTATTAAATCTATAAGCCTCTTCATTAACATTTATGATTAATTCTTCATCTTTGATATTTTCTAAATCTTTTATGAATTGATCAATATTATTTTTTATATCATTCAAATCTTTCCAATCCCATTTAGATAATATAATTTCTTTATTCTTTATTTCTTTATATTTATATACATATGGGCATGAAATATTATCTGCAGTTTCCATTTCACAAAGAATAAAAATGAGGTTTTTATTATTGTTGTTTTCTGATATTTTCTTTATATTATTATATAATTCATCTTTATTTAATGTAATTGTATGATTATCCAAAGATCCTTTGATTTTTATATCATTAGGATTTTCTTTTGTTTTATCTTCTTTATTTTCTTTATTTTCTTTTTTGAATAATCCTTTGAAGAAATTCATAATAGATGACTTAAAAGATTCATTTATATATTCATAAACATTTTTCATTTTATTTATTGATAATTATTTATTAAAAATAAATTGAATTTTTTGATTTATTGTCTATTTTAATTATGTAATTAATACAGATATTAAATATGACAACAAATGTTTTTATTGGAGTTTGCTTTGGTCTTATTGGTTTAATGTGGATGAAGATGGATTATAATTGCAGTAATTCTGATAAAAGTTGGTCTGGATTTATTAAACATTTTTGGGAAAATTATTAAATTATGATAACAGTTAAAGAATTTCGGAATTTGATAAATCTTGGTTCACAGGATTTTAAACGAGTATTTGTCAAATGGGAGCATGGAAATCCTGAAGATTTTATGAAGCGTAATCATTATCCAGCACCTAATTTGGTTAGTGTTAAGATTCAGGAAATTACTTCTCGTTATAATGATATGGGCAATAAGATTTACAAAATCGTTATGGAAGATGATTTTGATAATGATTTTGAAATGCTTCCTGAGGATATGATTAAATTCTTCTGTGATGGAAAAGATGATTATGACTTGCTAGATTTTGTATTATATGTAGAAAAGAATGGTAAATATGATCATATTCCTCTTCATTTCTCAGAAGGTGATACTGGTTACAGTGATAAAATCAAACATATAGATATTGAGGAAATTTAAGTTATGACAAAGGAAGAAAAACTAGATCTTTATAATCGTGCTAAAGAAGCATATTATAATGGTCAGGAGATTATGACTGACTATGAATTCGATATGCTTGAAAAGGAGCTTGGACTTGAGAATAAATCGCATATTGGTGCTCGTCATAATCCATCTTATACACAGAAACATCCATTTATTATGGGTTCACTTTCAAAGGTACAGGTTCATAAGGATAAGGAAGGTAATATTGATTGGAAGAAATATTTTACAGAGGCCGCTAAGTATTTTGGTCGTAATGAAGTTATTATTACTCCTAAGTTTGATGGATGTTCATTTGAATCTGAGATCAATGATGGTAAATTAATACAGATATCTTCTCGTGGTGATGGAGAATATGGAAAGGATCTTACTCTTCACCTTGTACGATTTATTCCTGAATCTTTATATCAGATTCCAGGTCATAATGTTTTTCGTGGAGAGGTTCTTGTAAATAAGAAAACTTATGCTGAAAAATATGCTGAACAGTTTACAAATCCACGTTCATTTGTATCTGGTGTATTGAATAGAGATTATTCTGAAGATGAAGATTTTTATTCAATGCGAAATGATCTGTCATTGATGTTTTATGATTATCGTCAGATTACAAATGGTTTGGTAAAGGATTATGATTGGACAAAATTAAATATTATGATGACTCCTTCAGATTTAGCAATGGGAGTTACACCATCATTCTTTAAGAGAAGATATATTCTTAATGAAAATGATTTTGAAGAGGTATATAATCAGTTTGCAGATTATCGTAAATTATGTCCATTTGCTCTTGATGGATTCGTAATTAAGCCAATAGAAGACTTTAGAATTAATAATACTACAGAGCGACGTCCATCTGATTGTGTTGCTATTAAATTTGTCCCAATGCTTGAGGAGACTGAAGTCATAAATATTACTTGGAATCTTGGCAAGACTGGTGAATATACTCCTATTATTTGGGTTAAGCCTGTAGAAATGGATGGACGAATGGTTGCTAAATGTTCTGGACATAATCTTGGATATCTTAAGGAAAAAGGAATTACAATTGGAGCAAAAATTATTATGAGCTTGGCTGGTGATATTATTCCTTTCATGTATAAGGTAACTCAAGAGAATATTGGTGGAACAATTCCAATGCCAACAGATCATGAATACTATGAAGATGATATTCATTTGATGGCGGTTCTTTCAGAAAATGATAGACGAAAATATAAGTTTATTAATTCTATTAATACTTTGAATATTCCTACGATTGGTGGTCAAACCGCTAAAGAAATATTTGAATATCTTGAAAACCAAACAGATGAGATAACAATGGATTTCTTTGGAGAAGAAAAGAAAGATCTTCCATTTAATGTTCTACTAATTTCTCCTGAAGATATGTTTTTTGCTCTTGGTTCTGGTAAATCAGGTAAGAATGCAGAAAAGGCATTTAAAGAAATTCTTGATAATATTACACTTAATGATATTATCAAATCATGTAATTTCAAATTCTGCGGAGGTAAGGTTACTGAACAAGTTGTAAAATATTTCCTTAATGATGACCCAGATTTCTCACATCTTGCATCTGAAGGATTTAATTGGATTTATGATGAGAATTCAGAACAATATAAAGAATTAATGAGTATTTTGAATCATCTTGGTAAGACATTTGATGATTTTAAGACTATTCATCAAGAAGCTACCAAAACTGCTTCAACTCAGATTCCAGTAATCCTTACAGGTGAACCAAATAACTATAAGTCTAAAGGAGAGTTCTTGAAACTTAATCCTCAATACCGTAACACAGGATCTTGGAAGGAAGTACAGATTGTATTTACTAATTCATTAGATTCTAACACCGGTAAAATGAAGAAAGCAAGAGAAAAGAATATCAGAATTGAACTATATTAATTAATAATTTATAAATTTATAATATAATGAATAATAGTATAAAAAGAATTTTATTTGGAACATTATGTTATTATTTAATGTTTTCATCTTATACACTTGCTGGGTATTCAATTAAATGGTGGCAATATTTAATGATGATTGCAGCAGGTGTAGGTTTAACTTTTAATGAAATTTTATTTCCAAGAAAATGATTATGAAAAAGATTTTATTTGTTTTAAGTTTAGTTTTATTAGTAGCGTGTGGAGGAAATGAAAATAAATCATTTACTCTTAATGAAGCAAGGAATCCACAAGATAGTTCAAATATCCAGTATAATATTAAATGGGATAATATTAATTATAGTCCTGTTGATATTCGTATTGTAACATTATCTAAAGATGGAGAATCTCATGATTATGTTGTTGCAAATAACTATATAGGACGAGCTGGTGGTTTGGATATTGATCATTGGCCTGGTTGTCAATGTTTTAAAGATAAAAATAATAAGAACGAAAATAATAACATAGATGAGTGACGATACAATTGCAATCCTATTTTGGATATTAGGATGGTTTATTTTATCAGTAGGTAATTATATTTATAGAGTATATATTGATAGAGATAAATCAGTAAATAATAAGGTACATGCTTGGCGAGCATTTTGTATAGGTGCTTGGTCATGGGTAGGTATATGTTGTGTAGTTGTATTTCTTATTGTTGGCGGTCTTATATCATTAGATGAGTGGGTAGAAAATAAATTAAGTGAATAATGAAAGATTTTACACATAAAGATTGCTGTATTAATTGTGAAGGATTTTGTTTTTGGGATGGTGATTACTGTTGTTTTTCTCAAATGAAAATTCACCAATATAATATAACTAATTATCCTGAATTTGATAGTAAACCTAATAAAGGTTATTTTTCAGACAATAGGATGTTCAGAGATATTGATAATACAATGGTGTTAGGTAAAGATTGTGAAGATTATCATAAGTGGGGTACTTATATGTATGTTCCTAATTGTCCTAATGAATATCTTGAAGAATACAAAAAATTTAAAGAATGGGATAAATTATGTCATCAACTTGAGCAACATGTTTCAGATCCATCAGGATATTATGAGAAAATAACAAAACCAATATATTTCAATAAATATACAAGATAATATGAAAATAACATATAAAGTCGAAGGTGTTATTGAAATGACGCTTGATAAAGAAGATTCAATTGAATATAATAATTCATCAGATAAAGATGCATTTGTTAAACAATATTTTATAAATGCATTAGATGGATGTTCATCTGCTGGTGAAAATGAATTAGATTTTAATGTTAATTTTAACGGACTATATATTAAAGAAGTAATATGATAACATTAAGAAAAAGACTTTCTGTTCATGATAGAGTAGGAAAGGTTACAGTTATTTATATAATGAAACCAACATCAGAAGAAGTTGATTATCTTATAAATAAATTTAAAAAAACTGGTTATAACAAAATTTGTGAAGAAGTTCAAAAGTCAGTTGATTTGTTAAATAATCTTGATGGTATAATTAAGAATTATATTGTTATTGATGAAGAAACAAATGAATATAAATTCTATCAATCAGATACAGATATAATGAAAGATTATAAATCTTTTAAGATGTTTACAAAGAAAGATAGAAGTTCATTCAAATATTGGTTTGCTCATTGGTGTGGATTCCAAATAACAGCTCTTAATTTAGGTATATGGAAACCTAAATATTTATTACATGATATTGAAAAGCCATGGCTTAAAGTATTTTGGAAAGGTGATTACAAAAGAGTACAGAAATGGCATCGTACACATAATAAACATCATCTTGAATATGGATTGAAATATGGTTGGGATGCTATTGACTGGGAAGCATTAATGATTGATTGGGAATGTTGTGGTTTATCAAAACAAGAAGCACAACTTGATGCTCGTGAAACTCTTGAGTACGAAATTAATAGAGATAAATGGAAACCTTATGCAACAGAGATCTCTAATTATCTATTACCAATATTAAATAAATATCATTTATAATTAATCATGAGTGCATTAAATAATGAAGAAGTAAAAAATGAAATATCAAATTTTATTGATAAAGAACTTTGGGAAACATTAGTTGGATTTTATGATAAATATAAAAATCCATTTCCAACAATAGTCGAAGATGGATGTCCAATTAGTGTAAATATGTTTGTTGGAAGATCTATTCGTAATCATATTCAAGAAAAATTCAATGTTGTTCCTGACAAAATAAAAGAGTGGGGTACATATGAAGATTATATTTATAATATGATTGTTAATATGATTAAAGAATATAAAAAGGAGAGTTACTAAAAATTTAGTAGCCCTCCTTAAAAAATGACTATATATATAAATGTTTAAACAAGTTTCCTGAATGTAAATGTAATATTAGAAGCTTCTGTCCATGTTTTGCTTGTAGCTATTTGTAATTTATAATTACCTGAAGATGCTACAGGCATTGTTCTGATATATATTCTGTTTGCCCATGCATGTCCAGCTCTATGTAATATTACTTCTTCACTATCTGTTGTAGAATTTGTACCATCTGTATAAATTGACATTACACCAGAATATATTGAGGCATATCCATTTGATGCAGGAGTATTTAAATTACCATGAGATATCTTAATTGCATAAGTACCTGAACCTCGTGGGAAGTTTGCTGTACTCATCACAATACCAGTGTCCATCCAAGCTTCTGTAACTTTTAATGATTTTGTTATTGATACAGTATCATAATCATTAATAGCTTCCATAAATTTAGCTTTAGTAATGTAACGTATCCAGTTATCATTAGAAACAAATACCTTAGTAAAGCTTATACTGTTCATATCATTAGAAGTAGTATTCAAATGTGAACAATAAATTTGTCCTGATGAATTTCTAGCAACTATTGTAGATACTTTATATCCTTCATTCCATTCCTTATGACCACCATCTCCAGTAAGAACATAACTAGAAGAAGAGCCAGATTTTATAAATCCTGATGCATATGCATTACCGTTAACATGTAATGGATATGATGGTGATGATGTACCAATACCTAAATAACCAGATGCATTAAGACGCATCTTTTCAGTTTCATTAATTCTAAATACTAATTGAGCACCAGAAACATTAAGTAATGCCCAACCATTTAAATCTGAATTATGAGCACCAATAGTTGCACCTTTTGTACTAGATGCTAAATATGTTAATACTACTTTATCATGTCCATCAGCACCAGCAATAACACCAGGATCCCAAGGAGAACTAAGATTTTTTGTACCTTTCATTTTAAGATGTCCAGTCATAGTATCACCTGTCACATTAACATATCGATCATCTGATGCAGTCTTACTATAAACACCTATCTCATCTAAACTCCAACTTACATTAGCACTACCATTAACAGATTTACCTGTACTACCAATAGTCAATGTTCTTGCAGTTTGCCAAGTTGTAGCAGTAGCAGCGTTTCCAGTTATATTAATACCCCACGAACCAGATGCACCTCCACCCGTCTTTGTTACTGTATAATTTGTGTAATTATTAGCATCTAATATAATATATCCAGTATTAACAACATAGTGTTTTAAATCATTTGCACCAGGTGTTTGAAGCCATAATTCTTCTCCTGCTGAATCTCCAGTATCATTACCTATACCAATAACTAATCTAGATTTTTCACCAGAACTAGCTTGTGTCGGTGTAGTATTATATGCGGCAGCAGTAACTCCCATAGGGTGATATTGGATAAATGCAACATCAGATGGTGTATTGATATTTGTATCATTAGCTTTCATAGATTTAAAAACAATACCACTTACACCATATGTATTGTCTCCTTGTAATATAATATTAGCATATGCTTTGTTAAATCCTCCTTGTGAATATTGACCAGTATCTGCTACACCTTTAATTGTTAATGCTCCAGTCATTGTATCACCCGTTACATTAACAAATCTACTATCTGATGCAGTCTTGCTATATACTCCAATTTCATCTAAACTCCAAGATACATTAGCACTACCATTAACAGATTTACCTGTACTACCAATAGTCAATGTTCTTGCAGTTTGCCAAGTTGTAGCAGTTGCGGCATTTCCAGTTATACTAATACCCCACGAACCAGAGGCACCACTACCCGTTTTAGTTACTGTATAATCTGTATAATTACCTGCATGTAACACTTTTTTACCACCTGCAGCATACATTTCACCTACAACTTCAAACCATTCGCTTCCTTGATTACCAATAAGTTTTATACCAGCAGGAGAACGATAAGCATCAGTATCAGTAAATATAAATGCTACATTTTGTGAACTGTCAGAATTATCAAATCTTAATGCAGGGTGAACATTATTAGCAAATGTCATATTCTCAGATGTAGATCCTTTCAATATTAATGTACCTGTCATTGTATCTCCAGTTGCATTAACAAATCTACTATCGGATGTAGTCTTACTATAAACACCTATATCATCTAAAGTCCAACTTACATTAGCACTACCATCAACAGATTTTCCTGTACTACCAATAGTCAATGTTCTTGCAGTTTGCCATTTTGTGGCTGTAGCAGCATTACCTGTTGTACTACCAGATGTTGTAGCGTAAGGTACTGTTATATATTGTGATGTTTGGTTACCAACCTTAACAGCTATTGTATTTCCACTTATAGGTAATGATGTAGCCATTGTTACATTTGCTGTGCCGTTGAATGACTCACCATTGAATGTTCTTGAGTTATCTAATTTTGTTGCTCTAGTTGCTAAGTCTGCAGTATAAGAATAAGATATTGCTATATATGGTGATGTTTGATTACCAACCTGTACAGCAACTTGTTTACCTTCAATTAATAATTTTGGTGAAATGGTAATATCAGCACTTCCATCAAATGAAGTACCATTTATCTTTCTACCTGTTTCTAATTTAGTTGCTTTTGCAGCTAAGTTTGAATTGGTAGCATAAGGTACTGTTATAAATGATGATTGTTGATTACCAACTTTAACAGCTATTGTATTTCCATTTATAGGTAATGATGTAGCCATTGTTACATTTCCTGTACCATCAAATGACTCACCATTGAATGTTCTTGAGTTATTTAATTTTGTTGCTCTACTAGCTAAATCTGCTGTATGAGAATAAGATATTGCTATATATGGTGATGTTTGGTTACCAACCTGCACAGCAACTTGTTTACCTTCGATTAATAGTTTTGGTTTAATGGTAATATCGGCACTTCCATCAAATGATTCACCATTTATCTTTCTCGCAGTTTGTAATTTGGTAGCTGTAGCAGCATTACCTGTTGTACTACCAGATGTTGTAGCATAAGGTACTGTTATAAATGATGATTGTTGATTACCAACTTTAACAGCTATTGTATTTCCACTCACAGGTAATGATGTAGCCATTGTTACATTTGCTGTACCATCGAATGACTCACCATTGAATGTTTTTGCATGATCTAGTTTTGTTGCTCTAGTAGATAAGTCTGATGTATAAGAATAAGATATTGCTATATATGGTGATGTTTGATTACCAACCTGTACAGCAACTTGTTTACCTTCAATTAATAATTTTGGTGCAATAGTAATATCAGCACTTCCATCAAATGAAGTACCATTTATCTTTCTACCTGTTTCTAATTTAGTTGCTTTTGCTGCTAAGTTTGAATTAGTAGCATAAGGTAC
>Ga0310691_10003431_pt1 | contig 19057 bp, 13 predicted proteins | sample 176DNAGHGlowgp2_FD_203887 | JGI IMG/M metagenome (GOLD analysis project Ga0310691, IMG submission 203887) | Sheep rumen microbial communities from Palmerston North, Manawatu-Wanganui, New Zealand - 1766 DNA GHGlow gp2 (v2) (version 2) | ecosystem: Host-associated > Mammals > Digestive system >...
GCCCGTTTTACCCTGTTTTCAGGCGAAAGACCTAAACAGCTCCTGACTGGATGATTCTTCCCCTTTGAAGGTTCCAGCAGCTCAGCTATTCTGACATCATTAGTACCTTTCACTACCATATTATCTATGGCCATCAGATGGATAATGTTTGCCACAAGACTTCTGTTAAATATCGTTCCCTGTTGTCTCCCCCGGTCATAGATATCCTTTTTCACTTCCTCCAGTTCAAGTATTCTCAGCCATATCTCTTCATATTTTGGCTGATAGTCCTCAACGATGACAGGCTTGATTCTGCCTACGTAGTCCATGATGGCATCCTTCGGAGACTTAAACATCTCTAGTGGTTGTGTCTTGTCCTTTGTTTCTTCTGTCAGATAGGTCGTGCCGTTATACTCCAAGATAAACTGGCTGATAGAGCATTTTCCACTCTCCATGACAGCTTTTACTATCAGTAGTTTTTCTTCTAAATTCATTGTATTATTCATTAAGGTTAGACTTATGTTCCATGATGATGATAAACTTATCAGTATTCACTGCGTAGTTGTTAATGACGATGCTGCTATCCTTGCCTTTCTGCATCTCTCTTAGCATATGCGCCATGTTTACCACAAAAGACAGCTCTTTAGAGTTTAGAGATTCGAGGCCGAGCTTATACTCCTCGAATCTCCTTCCGTTATCGGTAGTAGAATCGGTTTGTTCCATTTTGTTTAGTTAGCAAATAATTAAGTTTTGGGCTTTCAGTGATACTTATTGGAACAGAGGTGGGATGAAGATACACAGCCCAAGCTAGTAAACCACCACAGCAAACTACTCCGTTACTGCATACCTCATACGCACACCTCTGTAAAGAGGAGCGTACTGGTAGCTAATGGTAACGGAGTAATTTGTTTAACGTGGTGGTTTAAACTTGGTGTCTCCAGAAGTAACCTTCAGCGCTCTGTTCCAATAAGTATTGATTTGGCGACAAAGTTAAGCCTTTTCCTTTTAATCACCAAATTTTTTCTAAAAAATTACGGGCTTAAACCTGTAAGTCCTTTTTCGTAAATACTCATCATAATCTTATTCACTTGATTGTTATTGGCGTGCAAAATTATATCCCTTATGTCCATTGGAATTGGACACAAGGGATATAATTTAAAGATTTTTCTCATCCTAAGCGATTACTTCGTGTAGCTCTTCGACATATTGCCTGATATTCACCATGTTAACGCCGAAGGCGCCAACAATGCCGTCGAAGCTCTCATTCGTGACAATGGTCATAGGCGTGATATCGCCATTCTCGCAGACATATCCGATGATCTGATTGATAAACTCCTCCTGCAGAGCTGTCAACACATTATCATTGAGGAATTTTGAGAATCTCTCTTTGGCAATCTTCCTGTCAATGCCTATGATGGAGCGTATGAACACGGCTACCTTATCGCCACATAGCATGTCGCCCTTGTTCACAAAGGCTTCATATTCATCCTTAGTTCCGAGTTCCTGCCAGCATATCTTCTCCAGCTCTTTAGTATCGTCTATTGTCAGCTGCTCCAGGCGGAATATCTTCTGTATCGCAGCATGATCACGATGTTCATTCAGATAGTCCAGAATACGAGTGCGATAGTCAGTGTCCATCTCTGGTTTTTCAACGCCCTGCTTTTCTTCCAAGGTGTCAGAGATATTAATAAAGAATTTCTGATGCTTTGAGCCAAGGATGATATATACCAGTTCTCTCAGTGTCTTACGGATAAACTCCAGGTTCTCTAGCGATGCACCTTTCCAGAAATTAGGATTGCTTGCCAGTTCTATGGTGTCCAAATGCTCCTTCACGGAAGGCAAACCATCTTTCATCAGCAACAGCTGGGCAATCCTCGTTACCTTATTTTTGCTGCGTGTGCTGCTTACGTCAGACACCAGTTTTGAGAGTTCGATGTTCAGCATCAGCGCGTCAAACATCTTACTGCCATTATCGTCTTTTTCACCGACGACGAGCGGTGCGATTACCTGTTTCAGTTCCAGTGCATCGACTGGCGAGATATAGGCCCAGTTTTCCGGCTTCTTGTATTTCTGCACGGTATCCCATACCCTTCTTACAGAAGCATGCAGTTCATTCAGTTCTGCCACCTGCTTGGATAGTGTGTCCTTCAGCTGTTCCTTCAACTCTCTGGCGAAGCTATAGTCATACTTATGATGCTGCAACTCCACGGCGAGATCAGTCTGGAGACAGAAGATACGTTCTGTGATAGAGACCGTCTCCGTAGGTTTCCTGCCTTGTTTGTTGTCTTTGAAGAATTCGAAGTTCTCGCACCAGTCGAAGATGTAGAACTCCTGTTTATCGCTTCCGTCGGCAAATACCTCCTTACAGAGTCGTGTACCACGACCAATCATCTGAATATATTTGATGCTCGAATAGACAGGCTTGAAGAAGACAAGGTTTAGGATATCCGGAACATCGACACCAGTATCAAGCATATCCACCGACACAGCTATCTGAGGCATGTTCTCACGTATCTTGAAGTTGTCGATGATATCCTGCGCATAGTTCACAGAATAGTCTATCCGCTGGCAGAACTTCTCGTCGAAGCCAGGATAGAGCTCATAGAATCGCTCGACTATCATCTGGGCATGCTCACGGTTATAGGCAAAGATGATACTCTTGCCGATCTTCTCGCCGTTTTCCACCTTCAGTCCGTGTTTCATCAGATCCTCCAGCACGACATCCACCGTCCGCTTGTTGTAGATAAACTCAAAGAGCTCTTTCTTCTCAATATCTCTCGGGGTGATAGGCTTCACCTCTCCCCTTTCGAGCGCCTTGGCCTGCTCATATTCCCAAGCCTTGTCCAGCTCAGCCTTCTCGTCTTCCGTGAGCGAATCGTATTTGATGCCGTTACGCAGTCGTTTGGTGGTACGTGCTATAGGGTTATAATCCACCAGATGGCCTTCCTTCACGGCCTCTGCCATCGAGTATTCGAAGTTGGGTTCTCCGTCGAGGTGGAACATTTCGAAGGTGCTCTTATCCACTTCGTTGCGCGGCGTCGCTGTCAAACCCACAAGGAAGCTGTCGAAGTAGTCGAAGATAGCCGTGTATTTACCAAAGATGCTACGGTGAGCCTCGTCGAGGATAATCAGGTCAAACCTGCCTACGGAGAATTCCTTTTCCTCTGCATCGATGTAGTTAATCATCGTCTGGTAAGTGCTGAACATCAGCCTTGCGTTCTTTTCCTCGTCTTTTGCTCCTGTGAGAATACAGGTCGTATAGTCTGGCAATAACTCCGTGAAGCTGTCATTAGCCTGGCGTACAAGGGCGGTTCTGTCTGCAAGGAAGAGAATATTCTTCACCCACTTGTTCCGTAGCAGCACCTCGCAGAGCGAAATGGCGACACGTGTCTTACCTGTACCTGTAGCCATCACTATCAGGGCATGGCGGTGCATCAGGTTCAGATGATCACAAACGCTACGGATAGCCATTTTCTGATAGTCACGGTTTGTAATCTCATCCTTAATGGCAAGATCCGTCATCTTGGCTCTGCCTCTTCGTGAGATCATCAGTTCCAGGTCTTCGAGCTTATGGAATCCCATGACACGACGTGGAGGATAACCTAAGCCATCGATGATCATCGTGCGGAATCCATTTGAATAGTAAATGACAGGACGTTGCCCGTATTTCTTCTCCAGACAGTCCGCATAAAGCTCTGCCTGATGCTTTCCCTTTTCAGGCTCTACGCTGGTGCGCTTGGCCTCAATCACAGCCAGAGGTTTGCAGTCACGGCCATAAAGCACATAGTCGCAATAGCCTTCCTGCTTATTATTGGGCATTCCCTCCACATAGATCTCTATGCCAGCTTTGCAGGCCATAGGGGCGTTCTCGACGTTGAGTACTTCCCATCCTGCTTCTCTGAGCATCAGGTCTATAAACTCCTTGCGCGTCTCTGCCTCGGAGTAGTCCTTGGGCATCTCTACCTTTACGGGCTTCTTTACGTTCTCCTCAGGCACAGACTCCACAAACGACTTCGGAGCCTCAGGCACATCTGCGCTTGGAGCCACGAAAGGCTGAGGCTTTGCGGGCACAAGGTCTTTATTGAAGGGTGCAAGTGTTTTGAGCACACCCAAGCGCAGCAGTATGCCACCGATGACGTTATACGTATTCAGCAGGCAGAAATGGGATTCTCTCTGGGTGATACCTCCCTGATGCACGGCCACGTTACCCACCTTACGGATATAATGTACGGCCATCATGAGCTTATCGTCATCTCCGATAAGATCCGTGAATGTCTTCCCAGTAGAAAGCGTATAGAGATTATCATGTTCACCTACAGGCTGGTGTTTCAGCTTATAGACAGCTCTCACCATCCACTCCAGCGCCTTGCGGCAATTCCATCCGCAACTGTCATGGTCTGCATGCTGCATCTCTTCTGCAGCATTGCAGAAATTATACAGATCTCTCAGTGCAGGTATCTGCTGTAGGTAATCGAAATTCCTCATAATGGGGCAAATATACGAAATAATCGTCCAAACTAATTAGACTTAAAAGTATTTAACACTTTATGCTAATAGTCATATCAATTAATCCCATGCTTCTTCATCATTAGCTTCCATGTATCTCCTCATGCCATTATCATGCATATCATCCTCTGATGCAGGATCAAAGCCGTGCATATTATCATGATGGCTGGGAGATGTCGTAATGGGAGTAGATGATGGTGTATCTTTGAAATCAGACTGTTTATCTGAGGTCTTCTCTGGTGCAGCGTATTCTATACGTGGTGAATCTGCTATGTAAAAATGATACCTATTTTTATAATAGTAAATCCCCAGTGCAATTATCAAAGCCACTACGATAAGCGAGAATCCTATCCATATCTTTTTCTTGGCCTTTTCTATCGCTTTTCTATACGATGTTACCTCATCGACATTATTGGAAAGTTTGAATCTCTTGTGCTGGGCATATAGTTTAAATTCGAAAGTGCGAACTTCCCCATCACCATCTTTAATATCGAATGTCACCTGATACAACACCTTATTACTTTTCATCTCCTGAGTATTGAAGAGTTCTTTAAACTTTCCTCCCCAATAGAGTTTGTGAGATTGCAATAATTTTGTTGAAGTCTCATGAGGTGCTAAAGGCTTGTCATCGGGATATTTCACATAGACGACGCCATCAATATGGACTCTGCTTAAATTGATGACGAAAGACCGCCAATCCACAAAAAGGTCTTTATCACTATTGTTAGTAATTGAGACTACAAGCCCACTATAATCTTTTGCTATGCCAAATTCGATTCTGAAGAACTTGTTTTCAAAGACATCTTTTCCCTGTTCTCCCTTCCCGATGCGCAGATAATAGAGATCATAGATTCTTTTCGTATCCTTAAATACCACGTCGCCCACAGCCTGAGGATAGTCTTTCAGGAACTGATGATAAGCCTCAATCTTCTTTTGATCCTGATGGGCAGTTATCTTTTGTCTATTCTCTGCACTCTTTAAGGGTTTTTTGTTATTCCTGATGTCATCGTAGCTATATTGCAAAATATAGGCAGCGATGATGACCAAGATGATGGGAATCAACCACCACCCCGCGACTGTAATAATCGTGAGGGTAACTATTATACCAAGAATAATCCTACCGATTTTGGTATAAAACAAAAACCACAGATATGGGAATCCTTTCATTCTTCATACCATTGATATCCACAGCCATTGCATTCGCATAAGCCGTCATCATATATCGTCACATCCTCGCACCCACATTCAGGGCAAAAAACATTTTCGTAATACATAAGCAAATATTAATTCACACCAAACAACATCTGACCAAGTTCTTCTTGTTTGACTTCAACACGCTCCGTGGGAAAAATAGTAGATGTAGCTAGTGATGTTTTACGTGAAAGTAATTCGTCCAAAGTCTCATCAAAAGATTTGAAATCTTTACTGATTGCCATTGGATAATAAACATAAACATCCTTATCCTGTCCAATTCTGTAAGCTCGATCTGTAGCTTGACTTTCTTTTGCAGGATTCCAGTGACGACTATAATGTATAACATGATTTGCTGCTGTGACATTTAAGCCCATACCAGCTGCTACAGGTGACATGATAATAACATTAAATCCGTTAACAGCTTGAAACTCATCAATACTTGCTTGTCTTGATTGTTTTCCTGATGATTGTCTTGTAACAATGGAGGGAGAATCGCCATTAATTATCTTTGTTACAAGTCCGTATCTTTCCAAGCATACTCTTTGAAGCATTTTTTGTGTTTCTTTTCGCTCAGCAAAAATAATCACTTTTTCATTTTTTTCCTTAATTCTATCTAAAAAAGGAATTGTTGCTTGAAGCCTAGCTGATGTATCTACGAGTTCATTATACTCGTGATTGAGTAAAGTTGAATCATAAAGGTATGGATGTTCCGAAATCTCTCGTATATCCATAATGGTTAATAACATATTTGGTTGTTGTCCACTGACATAATTATTTATAACATTTCTGTACGTATTTTCTTGGATTGAGGGCATTTCTACCTGTTGTTTCAACTCATATTTCTCAGGAAGATCCTTGGCAGCATCTTTTTTCAAACGTCTCATAAAATAAACACCAAGTTTCTCGTGAACCTCGTTACCAAGAGCGACAATATCTGTATCTTCTTTCTTTAAAGGGTTTTGATATTTTGCTGCAAATGCTTTAGCATTGCCAAGTAGCCCTGGAACACAGAAGTCCATAATACACCATAGATCAAGTAGAGAGTTCTCAACAGGAGTTCCTGTCATAGCTATCTTGAAATTGCTCTTTAGAGCCTTAGCAGCGTTTGTCACCATTGTTCCGGGAGTCTTAATCTTCTGAGCTTCATCCAATGCTACTATATCGAATTCGACGGCACAGAAGTTTAATTGAGCTATTCTAAGAGATTCATAATTAGTTAATATGATTTCCATCTTCTGCATGCGCCCTACAATGTCTTTGTTGAATTGACGAGGCACATCTTTTGAGGTTAGCCTATTCACATACAAACGAGGTTCCATGAAGAATCTGTAATACTCGTTTTCCCAGTTTTCAAGAAGAGATACGGGAGCTACTATTAAATACGGTTTGTGATTGGGAAATTTTCTCGAGTGCCAATCTATGAAATAAAGTATCTGGAGGGTTTTGCCTAAGCCCATATCATCAGCCATAAGGCATCCGCCAGCTTTGCTATTATACATATACTGTAACCATGCTACTCCCTCTTCCTGATGCTCTTTAAGACTAAAGCCATCCTTCAAATTTGGATTCTTGAAGAGTGTGTATTTATCTTCTTTCCCAATAAACCTATCTGTAACTGCAAATCCAACTTCTTCAGCATTCTCTTCAATAATAAGAACCTTGCGTGCATTACTTTCTGGTTTTATTGGCTTTTCTGGGCTTTTTAATTGCTTTTCTGCCGTTTCTGCTAAGAAACGAGCATCCTCAATATCAATCTGAGCATCTTTGTAGTCGACAATAAAATTGTTGTTTTCCTCAGCTACCTTGATGCTTTCTTTTAGAGAATCAAGCTCATTCTCGTTGCTTATCGTTATTTTTGTCGTTCCATTTTCTGGCGTTTCAACTGTTGCACCTACAATCCAGCAAGACCTATAAGGACTGATAAAGGGGTAAAATTTTGGCTTATAAATTCCTATTTCTATCACTCTATCACTATATAGCTCACTGAGATCAAAAACATCTGGGTCGAAAAATTCCGTTGGATGTTCTGTTAATTCTTTAATTTGCTCGCGAGTTTTATGTTTTCCGCCTGTTTTTTTTAGCTGTTCAAGACTTTCTTTTTGGATTGGGTCGAGAACTACTCGAACCCTTTCACCATTATCTTTTTGCAATGGATATTGAGCCTGAACCTTTCGTCCTCTTTCAAAATAATTTTGAAATTTATCATTTTCTTCAATATCAAGTGCTGGTTCTACGGTAAAACCATCTTCATCGCTACCTACTTCTATCTTGATTTTGCTGGGAACATAAACATTCTCATTTTCAAGGTAGCTATCAAGTTTGCAACCAGCTTCATTTGCAAGATTTTTTATTTCCGCAAAAAATCTAAGGTTATAATCTGTTGTCTTAACGGTGGCTTCCTCTGCATTAAATAATTCTACTTTTCTCACTAATTCATATTGCTCTTCCGAAAGAAGGTGTTTTTCTTCATCACATATAAGGATATTACCAAACCTTTCATAACTAAGCAGATCACCATCAGGGACATGAGTAAGGAATTCTAGCTTAAATTTAAAATCAGAGGAGTTTAACATTCCATCACCTCGCAAGCGAAGAGCCTTGTCATATGTTTCTGGAATACCTAATAACAAACGATCGTCTGCATCGATTAAATAAATATTCTCAAAAGGAACTAGGCACCCATTGTTTGATGTTTCGGCATATCCGTTATCTACAAGTGTGGACAATGCAAGATAGTATATCACATCATCCGTATTCTTCCAATCTTGAAAGAGAAGATCACGGCCATTATAATTTACTGTGAAAAGAAGTCCTTTACTGTTTAAATTCTGATTCAACATATGTCTATTGTAGCTTTATCGTCATGAAATCATTTTGGTTTAAATCCTTTTTGTATAGAAGTCCACCTCCACCTTGTTTTAAATAACCAATAAGATATTCTTTTCCTGCAAATGCATGAACGAATGGGAACCAGCCGTTATTATTAGGATGTTTTATCCAGATATTTCCTACTGCTTTGGTACCGTCTTTTAAACCACGAAGATGAACATATTTCTGCCCCTTTGATGTATTAACAAAATAACCACGATTATTACAAACGACCCTGCAAGAACCATTGAATATCCACTTACTACCAAAAACCCATGCAACCTTTGTTTCATAGATTGCCTGCTTAGCATTTTGATTTGTTGTCACAAAAGAATTTGTAGAAGGATTAGCTTGTTGCTTTTCAAACAAAGATGTTTGAGAAACTGTTCTATTTAGATTTTGATTTGAGGGTTTAGATATTGACGAATAATTATTATTCGCTGATGCAATAATGGGCTTCTGAATATTTGTGACAGGTTTCGTTATCGGTTTTTCCTTTGGTAGCTCCTGAGCTACAAATGTTTCGTCGTCTTTTGTTTCAAAGTAAGACATAGCGGTATTATCTTTAGATAAGACCTTATCCCTCATCCAATTTTTTAGACGTGATTGCCAATGTCCTTGATGAGTCATTCTGCCTTCCTCATTATAATAGTGGCCTCCCCAATCGTAAGTTACTATAAGCAACTGCATTGAAGGAATCTTCAAATCATTTGTTGATGTCATAAACCTCGCACCATTTCTAAGAAATTTTGTTTGGGTATGGCCTTCGTTATATACGTATAAAGCACCTGTATCTGAAAATTCCACCATTACTTTGTTTTTTATACATAGGACAAGAGCTGATGTTTGAGAATAATTGGAGTTAGTGTCTATAAAGTGACGAAGAAATAGCGTACTGGTTCTTGGATCATTCTGCAATGCTCGTTTTGTCATCGTAGAGCCTACAATCTTGAATCCACTAACCATCTGAACGTAGTTAAGCCAAAATATTTTTCTATCTCGGTCTTGAACACATACTTCGAAGAAGGTTTCTATGATTCTTCTCGTAAACCACAAATTAACCAACTGCATAGCATGTTTGAGTTTTAATGCTTCATCTAGAGTTGCACCAGGGAAGGGAGCCCATGTAGCAGCAAGTGTTACATCTCCTAAAACACTATTAATAAATTTGCTGATCTGGGTTTGTTCAACAGCATCTCCACTCTTATCTGCTTTTTCTACCAGATTAGCAAAAACAAGTTTCTTCGTTCTTGTATCTTTATGAATCTCGAATATTGTTTCTAAAGTGTTGATATCGATATCTACCTTCTCACAGTATTTCACAATCACATCGGAATAATATGATTGACTAAAAGATGTTGGTTTATTGCCAAGAATCTGCGGTGCCTCTCTCACATCCTTTTTCTTACTGACTAGCAGGGCTGACATTCTTGTTGGTCCTGCCTCTTCAAAGAAATTGGCATGATTTTTATACATCAAGTATTTTCGATTATTGTCAGAATACTGCTGTAGCTTTTTTGTTATTAATTGACAAGTGTTTTTCCTCAGTTCTGATTTTATCATGTTCCACGAATTCATAACATAGAACACAAGACCATTGAAGAACATATTCTTCCAGCCTTTATCTAGTAGATTTAAGGCATAGTTGTAGACATCATCTTCATTCTGGAGTTTCATTAGATAATATGATATTATGCGAAGTTCTCGCATCGTCCAGTCTCCCATGTTAGTTTCTCCTGAATGTGATGCTTCTAATACTTTATATAACACCTCCTCAATAGACTGCCGAGATACTTTTATACCCTCATTGGCAAACATACGGCTTTCTATTTCTTTCAGTTTACGAAGATTCTGATTGATGACTCTCTCTGTCTGATGGTCATCAATTCTATTTGCCTGTAGGTGGAAGTCTTTCAGTACCTCAGAATTTATGTTTAATAGATTATAAACGTCTGCCATCAATGTTTTAATTTACGTTTATCTGCAATATCTTCAAGTTGCTTTTCTGCATTCGTTCTAACACGGAACTCAACACGACGAGATAAGTCTTTGTCTTCCTCACCAGATTTTGTTAGTATCAGATGACTGGAAGACAACCCATTTGCTGTAACTAACCCTTTAAGCCACACGATATCTTCTTCTTTCATCAGACTGAAACAATATTGCAAAACTGCCCTCGTTCTGTCTTGGGAAAGTTCCATATTGGAATAATATCCTCCATTACTATTTGTATGGCCTTCTATACGAATCTCTTCTATATTGTCCTTATATTGTGGTCTACTTAGAACGGCAATGTACCGGGGGAAGAAATCATTTAAGATCTCCTTGAATTTGGGTTTAAGAACATCCTGTCCTTCATCAAAAAGCATTGATGGTTCCTGAAATCTAATACACAATGTAGAGTCAATAGTTGCTCTCCATACTGTCAAGTCTTTTTTAAACTCCTCCTGAAGATCTATATATAGCTGTGTTTTAATCTGATCATACCGTTTCACAATTTCCTCATCCTGTTCTGCTTTTTCCTGAACTTGAAGTAGTGCTCCCATAAGTAGGAGGATGAAGATAAACAACAGACTGGCCATCAAGTCACCTGTTGAAAGAGAAAAAGCATTCTCTTCTTTACTCTCGTATCCCTTTTTATACTTCTTCATTATTTATTACGTGATAATATTTCGTTGAGCATTTCCACTACTTCATTCTGTTGTTGGATTGTACTAGCAAGGGCATCTGTTGTTTGAGTCAAGTTGGTAGTGTAAAGATCAAGATACTTTTGTGTAGTAGCTTGAACAGTACGACTATATTCTGTCAATCCTGTTTGTAATTGGCTGAATATTCCACTCAGACCTTGCTTTATTATATCAAACTTTTGAGCGTATTCATCTGACATTTCACCAGAATTCCTGAGCAACTCTGCCACCTGATCTATTCCCCTCTGACTTGAAAGTTGAAGCTGATTCAGTTTCTCTGTGTAGTCATTTTGCCCTTTGCTGAAAAGCTCAGTTGCTAGCTTCATGTCACCGCTGATAGTTCTCAAATTACCTGTGCTGATAGAAATTTCTCCTTGAGCCTGCCTGAAACCATTCATAGTTCCTGTGATATAATCATTCATCTTTTCTAAGCGGTCAAGACCATCGTTGAAGGCTTCTAGCAATTTCTTTGTTTGGGATGTTGTATCTTCTTGCAGAGCAATTAGGTCTGCTTGCTTATTGCTAACATCCTCTGTAATAGATCTCATAGAATCCTTTACAGAAGAAGATAAGCTCATAATTGTGTTATCAAGGAATGTTCCAATCTTCTCTGTGGCATCTGATAGTTTAGCAACCATCTGGTTGCTTTGTTCTTGTGAGCTTTGTGTTATTCCGCTCATCACCTCTTTGACTTCTGTAATAGCATTGCTAATAGAGCCTGTAGCAAAAGCAATCTGCTCCTGCATTTGTTGCATAGCAGCAGAATTTGCATTGGCAGATGTTTTGCTTATTTCTGATATAGCATTCTTTACTTCTTCTATTGTTACCTGTAGCGTATTTGATATATTCTCCATATTCTTGGGGAAGTCGCCCATAGTCTGCGATGCAGAGCCAAGTTGGATAGCGAGGTTTTCTAGTTGTGAAGTGGCAGAACCTGAGAGGTTGGACTTAAATTCATCAATTATAATTGTCATGCTCTTCTTAAGTTCATCGACAACACTTTCCATCATACCGGAAGCAGGAGATGCTACTGTTGAAGCCATCTGGTCAATGTGCTCAATCATAGACTTGGTTGTAGCATCAACACTTTCCATAAGAGGTAATATTTTCTGTTGCATCTGTCGAGAAAGCACTTCATCAAAACCATTATTAAGTTCCATCGCAAGATCTGTGGAGAAGGATTTTAATGCCTTTGATTGTTCTGTATTCTCGGTAAGTATTTCACGGATGGCATTTCCAATTGTCACATCCTCTCCTTCTTCATTTGAATACATCAACTTTGTATTAAGTTCTGAACGGATAGCTTCTATCATAGTTTGCACCAATGCCCTTTGGTTCATGTCTTGAAGAGCAATATCGTCAATATAAAAACGATCATCCAAACTTTCTGTCAAAGTATGTACACTTCTTTGTAATTTATTTCTTAAAGTCTTATCTATTGCGGTATAAATAAGAGAACAGAGCATACCTACCAATGATGTGCTAAAAGCGGTACCCATACCGCTAAGAAGATTCTGAATGCTGTTCTGAATGTTCTGGGCATTCGTGCTATCAAATCCTAAAATACCAACAGTTAAACCTGCAAAAGTGCCAAACAATCCCAAACCCACTAATGTGCCAGAGGCGGTGTCAAGCATACGTAGATTTAATTTATGCGCTTTGGTCACTGTATCTGAATTAAAGAATTCTGCTGCAGGTACGTTTGTTTTCTTCCCTTTTGATGTTTCAATATTTATAGACTTTCTATAAGACTCACATAAAACACCCATCTTTGAATTAGCCAAGGTGTCTAAAATGTCAGAATCCACAAAAGTTCCTTTGATTAGTTTATCAGCCTTATATACCTTACTTACCTCATAAAGAAAAGTAAAGAATGTGAGTACAATAGCAGTTAATAAAACCCAAGTAACTATATTTGCCATAATTATACTATTTTTTGAAATTTTCTATGTAAGATATCCCCAGATCATTTGCAACCTGACGCAAGAAATCTGTCATTTCACCTGCAAGAACAAGTAAAGTGTTGTTCTCGTAGTTTTTACCATCAACCACTCGCATCGCATCCATGACAGCTTTATATTTCACACATTGATATATACCTCTTAGAATATCTGCCTCAGGAGAAGTCTTAGGTTTTACTTCAATGGCATAATGAAGATTCTTCTGACACTCAAAATAAACATCAAGCTTGTCTTCGGATAACAAATCTTTCTCGGTAGCAGTATATTTAACCCCACGTACTCCAATACTCCCAGGATGGCTGGCAATATACTCTTTTAGGGCTTTATGCTCTTTCCCTTCCCCTTCTGATCCATAGATTCCTTTTTTTATACTTTCTATTTTGTCTGCAGTCGCAACACTGGCAGGTTTTAGATTTAGTTCTTTTAAGACCCATGTCCAATCGTATATGTGGGCTTCATAATTGAGTTTGCGAACTTCTCCTTTTTTTGAATCAGGTGATAATTTGCTATAATTAGGGATGACATAATCAAAACCATCACTTGGTAAATCTGTACTTTTGCTCATTACAAGGCTGTTTAATGTTGGAATCTGTTTCCCCGACGATTTTTTCAAATCGTCAAGAATATCTTGGATAGTTCCCATCACCGCCCCTATTTGATTTGTTTTGTGCCCAACAGCTGCAGTTAAATGCGAATAGTAATGAGGCTTATCCCAAGTAGCTTGAGCCCAGCGTATCAAAACTGGGATCATCTTTAATGCCCATTCTTTGTTAGTTGCCATATCTTAATTAAAGTAATAATCCATACGTTCGTTAAACAGCGTTTCCGCTTCTTTGAGAGACTGGCGAACTTTCGCCTTCATCGCTTCTATCGCCTCCACCTTTGCAGCAAATTCTTGCTGGAGGGAGAGAGGGGGTAACCCTATACTCATTGGGGCTATATTATAGTTGTTTATTTGAGGTATAGCGGATCCTGTTTTAGCAAATATTTTAAAATCAATTCTTAAAAAATAAAAATAAAGATATAAAGGATCAATTAATTCTTTTTTGGGGATTACTCCCATTACGTTTAAATCACAACATATTTCCAGTTTTGTCAATCTTTTCTTATTTGTGAGGATAGCTCCACCTCTTTTAGGAAAGATTGTTGTTCCAATAGGAAAAATATCTTTTAAGTTTGATTCTTTATCTATAAATGTTGAAGATGTTTTTATATAGAATTCATTTCCTTCAATATTCATGTCTCCGACTTTTACATAAGGTAATTTTCCAGGCATTGAATTGTTAGCTTCAGAATTTCCACTTCTGAGAACCGAGATTTCCTCTATAGAAGATTTTCTCCATCCCCTTTCATTAGTTACTGGATCGCCGAACATATCGTAGAAAATGGATTGGGCGAGTTTATCGAGTTCCTCTAATTGAGCCTTGTGCTTCTCAATTACTCCGCTCAACAAATCTAATTCTGAAACTATTTGTTGCTGTTCTTCTAAAGTTGGTATAGGGATTGAAGTATTTTTTACTATGTTCTGCGATATATTAGGCTGGGCTCCACCTACAGCATCTTTTAAAAAAATAGATTTCTTAGCTTTCAGACTAAACATAAGAAAAGTGGGGTAAAGAAATTTGTTTGGAAATATTCCGCAAATAGCCTGGTTTGTAGTCATTTCTCTTTTAAGAAGCCCCACTTGCCCTACGGTTGCGCCATACATGGCTATAACAACAGTATTGATAGGAAACAATTTTGCTGAGGAATTTTTCATGCCAACCTCTGTTATATATAATTCAGAATCATATATATAGCCCTGAGATACTTCCCCACTTCGTAACCAGGGTATTGTTCCTCCCTTATAATACTCGGCATGAGATTTAGAGGGGGTCCCTCCTGATGCAGTCTCACAAACCTCTCCTAACTTCTTATATTCCCAGCCTTCTTTCATCTTACTCATTTCTTTTTTTGTTTTGGAAAAATGTACTTGAAAGTATGGATGCAGTTATTGATGTCCTGATATTTAGAAGGGGATGCGGTCTTTGGATCTAATTCTAAGCCCGGTATCTCCTCTTCGATGATCTTATCAAGGAAATCCTTGATTTCAGACAATTCAGGATTTTCTGCATGCCAATAACATTTCACAAAGATAAAGTCATAGTCTCCTAAAATGATTTCTAATATGGGTGGATCTGTATAGACAGCATCAATATCATAGACATAGCCGAGACGCCCAGTAAAAATATCTATCTCGCCATCTTTATAATATTCTGTAGTGTAGCCTTTCGTAAAGACTCTCTTCAGAACATTATCATATTGCTCCGGGGGGATGATTTTTTCATATGCCATAGCCTATTTCATGTATTTTGTCTTGAACTCATTCATGGCCTCGGTAATCTCATTCTGAAGCTGCTCGAAACGGCCAAGGATGACCTCGGGGGCATCATAGACCACCTTCTCACGCTCCATTTCCTTGTACTTGTTGATGGCCAGCGAATAGTCGTTATCGCGGATTTCCTGTGCAGGCACGAAGAAACTCTGATCCTTGCGCGTGCGCTCTGCCTCGCCATCGAGGTTACGGAAACGCTGGATGATGTCAGGGATATCGTTATCCTGTATCTCATTGCGCTTGTCGTCGAGACTGAATCCATCGGCTTTCATGTCGTAGAACCATACCTTATCCGTGCTCTGGCTGTTAGTCTTGGTGAAGATGACAATAGCTGTGCTCACGCCTGCATAGGGCTTGAAGACTCCTGAGGGCATGGAGATGATGGCCTCCAGGCGCTGGTGATCTACTAGCTCCTTGCGGAGTGCGATGTGCGCCGTGGAGGTGCCGAAAAGCACGCCGTCGGGGACGATGCTGGCGCAACGGCCACCAAGTTCAAGCATACGGATAAAGAGGCTCATGAAGAGCAGCTCTGTCTTCTTGGTGCGTGTCATGGCTAACAGGGTGTCGTTGACGACTTCGTAGTCGAGTGTACCGGAGAAGGGAGGATTAGCCATGATCAGCGTGTAGTAACCTTCTGTGGTGTTCTGATTGGAAAGGCTGTCCTGAGCCCTGACATCTGGATCATCGACACCATTCAGCATGAGGTTCATAGAGCCGATACGCAGCATCTTGGGATCGGTATCGAATCCACTGAACATTTCCTTGCGGAAGTGCTGGGCATTCTGCTTCTTCAAGAGTTCCTGCTGATAGGTTTTCTTCACATATTTGGTGCTCTCTACAAGGAAGCCTGCCGTGCCCATGGCGGGATCGCAGATGCGGTCTGTGAGCTTGGGCTGCATCAGCTCCACCATCATGCGGATGATGTGGCGGGGCGAGCGGAACTGTCCGTTAGTGCCCGAAGCTGCCATCTTGCCCAGTACATACTCATAGACATCGCCCATCGTGTCGCGATCGTTCATGTCGAGGCCATTGATGCCTTCGACGACCTTCACCAACGTGCGCGGCTGCTGGATCAGGAACACGGCATCGCTCATAAAACGGCTGTAGGCAGAGGTCTTGGCATCGTTGAGGTGCTTGATGAAGTTGAACACATCAAAGCGCACGGTATCGAACATCTGTTCGGGGGTGAAGTTGCGGAACTCGCTCCAGCGTAGGTTCTTATAGGGTACATCCTTCTGGGTGTCAGGATTATGCCAAAGGCCTTTCTTGAAGACGGCATCGGGCAGCTCTATATCGCCCATGCCCATCATGGCGGCTTTCGCCTCCTGCGACAGCTGGGCATCGTCGAGCATCTTCATGAAGAAGAGATAGGTCATCTGCTCGAGCACATCGATGGAGTTGGTGATACCGCCAGTCCAGAAACTCATCCAGATGGCATCTACTTGATTCTTGATCTTTCCTGTTATCATATCTATAGTTCTATTATTTGCGTGCAAATATAATTCTTATATGTCCATCTGAAGTGGACTTACTCATAATTCTCATAATTTTTCCCAATTCTGGCTTTCATTCGCTCCTTCAGCGATTCAGGTGCAAGCACCTTGGCATGTTCGCCGAAAGCGAGGATAGCCTGTTCCAGTTCATAGTTAGGTATGAGGTCATACTGGAATATGCCTCCTTCCTCATCATCGTCTATCAGGCGCTGGCTGCGATGAAGGGGTTTGGTCTCCACATAGTTGAGCTGCTGGCGGGATATCCATATTTCAACGGTTTCAACGGGATGATCAGAAACGGTGACACCGATGACATTCTCAAAGTATTCATCAAAGTCTATTGCCGTCTCCTCGTATGCCACGCCGGCATTCTTGAGCGATAGGATTCTGTCTAGTGCATAGATGCTTATCTTGTCATAGCCTGGCGATTTGCCCAGCACAAACCAACGGTTGTTGTATTCCTTCAGGTAATAGGGCGACATTGTGAAGATCTTAGAGTCGCTGCGCTTGAAACTTTTATAGTCGATATCCAGTGTGGTCTTATCGCAGATGGCTGTGAAGATCGGCGTGAAGAATTCAATGCCTGTATTAAGAGATGAATCCTCAAACCCGACAATAGGTCCACGGCTCTTATGGTCATAAAGTCTGATGTTCATACGGATGCCTAAGTCATTCACCCACTCAAACTGTGGCATGCCCTTGAAGCTCTTCAGTACTTGAAGCGCCCCCTTCAGACGATGATAGTCATCAAAAGAGAGTTCAGACTTATAGACGGAGAATCCCCTGCTGCGATAGCGATAGTAGGTGTTGCGCCCTACGCGCTTTGTATCTATGGAGGTGTTATATTTCCGCTCGATATTCAGGAAATCGTTGATAAGTGTCTGTCGAGAGGTGATGGCATTCTCACCATGAGCCTCCAACTCTCTGTTGCAGGCTGCCTCTATCTGTTTGCGTGTGTACCATCCCTTACTCAAATAGTAGTCGATGATACGTTCCCTCAAGGAATAGTTCTTGGTGTTTGCCATTGGCTTTAGGCAAGTTATTGTTTTAATTGCTGCAAAGATAGGCGAAAAAAACGACTTCACCAAATTTTTCCATAGGAAAGTGAAGACAACGGTCTCAGTAGAGACAGACATCTACCTCAGGCGATAGAGTCAACTTTTCCAGTATGGATAGCCGCAAAAATCTCAAAATCTCAAAATCTCAAATCTCAAAACTCAAAACTCAAGTTCATTTTGAATTCAAAATCTCTTCAAAATGAATTAATATAATAATATATTATAATATATTATTATATTAAATTAAATATTACTCTATTTGAGACTTTTGGAAAGTCAATTTTGAGATTTGAGATTTTGAGATTTTTTCTAGTAAGAGAGCCACTTATCATGGTGACAAATGGCTCTTACTCTTAAATAAGATTCTCAGGATTTCTAAGGAGTGGCGCTTCCTACGGCTCTCCCAACTCTGTGTAGATGAGCTGTACCTCTGCTGGCGTGAACGTGCGACGCGTGACTGAAGCCAGACTACGGAGGCTGGGATTAAGGACAAGCCACTCCCGGAACTTGCGCCATGCGGACATGGGCGAGATGCGGGGAAAATACTGTTGGGCGAGCTCGCTGCGCCCGAAAGTTCTGATCGTTTTTTCCATCGTTTTTATTATTTATTGTTTTATGGTGTCAAGACTTGTGCAAACCGAGTGCAGAAAGCTGGCTTTTTGCCGAGGTGCAGCCAAGGCTCGCAGTTGATTTTAATTCAACTGCAAATTTACGAAATTATTTCGAGAAAAACGAATGAATAAGTGACCAAAAGTTGCAACAACTTGCAAGAACTTGTAATGCCAAATAATTATTTGTTATCTTTGCAACGTCAAAGGAAAACAAAGGCAGTGCGCAGGCTGGAGGAGTACCGGAGACAACGTGAATTAACAACTTAAACTTTAACCAATTTAAACAACAAAAGAAGATGATTGAACTGTATCTTTCAAAAAACAAC
>Ga0310691_10003432_pt1 | contig 19053 bp, 28 predicted proteins | sample 176DNAGHGlowgp2_FD_203887 | JGI IMG/M metagenome (GOLD analysis project Ga0310691, IMG submission 203887) | Sheep rumen microbial communities from Palmerston North, Manawatu-Wanganui, New Zealand - 1766 DNA GHGlow gp2 (v2) (version 2) | ecosystem: Host-associated > Mammals > Digestive system >...
CCCGAGTAAATTATATTTTAATTATAATCAAGATTCTGTTTCAGTAACAACAGGGAATGTAATGTCTGCCTTGAAGTTCCAGCTACCAATCTGCTTGCTAAGAGTTGTATCTCTGTAAGAGCATACATCATTGGCAAGGAGAGCTGCAACGCCAACCTTCTTATAGATATGAAGGTCACGGCTCCAGTCATCATTAGACTCATTCTCTTTTACACAAGTATCACCCTCGATAACTACCTTAACTGGCTTAGAATCACCACCATTAGGGATAATCCAACAGTAGGAAGGATCAAGAGCCTTCTCGCTATTTGTCTCGTCTGTAACAGAATTGCCAAGAATAACAACTCTATTACCCTTATAACCCTGAAGGTGACCAGAAGTCCATACCTGCTCCTTCATGTTATCAGAATATCTCCAAGCCTCAGCAGGGATCATCTTTGTGGCAAATTCGTCAAAGCAATAAATTGTAACATCGCCATAAGACTTAGCAATATTAACGAGCTTATCAAAAGCAGCCTCATCGAAACCAGCTGTAGCAACAACGTTGTTAGCAGGAAGCTCTGTAACAGCAGCCTTAAGAGCAGCCTCGATTTCGAAAGCAATGAGATCATCCATACCCTCAAGGATAATGTTAAGCATTTCAGCCCAATCTACACGACCATCAAGGAACTCCTCGAAACCGATCTGAATTGCGCCACCGATAGCAGATGTAGGAACCTCAAAGCTCTCACCACCAGCCATCTTCCAAACTTCATATCTACCAGCAAGACCAACTCTCGTTACGAACTGCTTAGCTCTTAAACGATTATTAACCTTTCTACGGAATAAGGGCTTATCACCCTGAGCAACATTCTTAATCTCAGCGAAAGACTCGTAGAGACCTTGTACTCTCTTAGGAAGAACATTATCAATAACTGTCTCAATAATAGAGAAGATAGTGTTCTTATTCTCACGATAAGAACGATTGTCCTTAGCGAGTTCACTCATTTCAGCATAGAGTGTATCATTAAGCTCAGCATAGGAAAAATCCTTGCCTTCATAACTATAAGCCACAGGAGCAGAAGGAGAAGCCTTTGATGCAGCCATAGCAAGAGCGATTAAATTAGTTTTATCTAAAGCCATTATTATTTCCTCCTTTCCTTATTATGCGACTCTTTGAATCTTAACACCCTTTTGTCCATCGGGCATTGTGTAAACCTTAACTACAATCCACTTATCCTTAGTGGCTGCAGCACCACCTGTCTTTGTGAGATAACCATCTGCACCGATAGTTAAAGGATCACCAAGAGCAAGAGATGTTTCCTTAATTGTGTTAGTTGTCATAATGTCACCTACATGAGTAGCGAATACTCTAGGTACCATTGTTGTGCCTGTAGGCATTGCCAAAGGCTGAGAATACTTTGTGATAGAGAAAGGATCATTTGTGCTATCAACCTCGTAAGGATCAGCGGGTGTTACAACACCACGATAATCACGAGCACGAGCAGAAGTAGCAGAAGTGCCATCAACAGGGCTATAAACAGCAGCTGCATAATTTGACTTAATCATAGCAAAATCTGCATCGCCCTCTCCATCTCTATAAACCTTAACCTCGTTATAAACGAGCATCCAATCACCTGCTCCGGTAAAGTCAACCACACCAGCTGCATAGTCATACTTAACGAACTGACCGTTCTCAAGCATATCAATATCAGACTTAGCAGGTAACTGAGCATAAACCTGACCATTTCTTTGAGCAGAAAGGTGATTAGGCTCAACTTGACCGTAGCCACGCTCAACATAAGTAGCATTACTTAATCTTGTTTTAGCCATTTTTTAAGTTTCCTCCTTTTTGTTTTTATTACTTGCTACGCTGTTCAACCGCTTTAATCCAAGCCGGTGTAGCATTATCGTAGTCTAAATTATATGTTGTTACCTCAGAGTCTTTCTTCTCTTCTTCGGCACCAAAGTTTACGCCCTTCCTAAAGCAAATAACGCAAAGCTTAGCTTCAATATCTCCAAGAGAATAAGAATCAATATTAGTAATAACATCACTCTTATCTTCGTCAGAAAGCATATAGAATTTATCTATCATGGCCTGCTTTTCTGTACGCTCAACTTGTAGTTTAAACTCTCTTAAAGAGTTCAACTCATTCTGAAGTTCTTCATTCTGAGCTTGAAGGGCAGAGAATTTCTCAGAAAGTTCAACATACTCAGGAATTTCTTCGAGAGAATATTTCTTTTCTTCCTCTTCACCACATTCACATTCATCGAGCGGCTTGCCGCACTCAGGACAAATCTCTTCCTTTTTGTCGTCTTCCTCTACTACAGCGAATTCCTCAGTAGCCTCACCAATATTTTCTGCAATAGCCTCAACTACAGCATCACTAACTTCGATTTCTTCAACGACTGTTTCTTCCTCAGAAACTTCCTGAATATTTTCTTCAATTACTTCGTTCTCGTTCACTGGTTCTCCTCCTTTGCTTAGAATTTCTTTTATTTCATTCATCATAGAGAATAATTTTGTTTTAAAATCGTCCTCTAAAGAGAACTGAACTTTTCCAATCGAAGCACCCTCAAAACAAGGTTCAACATCCTCTCCTAAAATACATAAAGCGGATATTACTGCTTCATTTATTATAAAAAATTCGTAATAGTCATTATCATCTTTGGACCAAACTCCATTAACAGAATTTGGATCAAGTTCCATAGATTGATTATTACCTTTTTCTATAATTCTTTGGGTTTCTGGATACCTTCCTGTCCAAATATAACCTTCAGTCATAAGGTATTCATGTTCCACTCCATCATCAGAGAATTTTTGGAACCATACTTTTGCCCCTAAATCTACAAATCCATAAGGTTGTGTTAAATCCTTAAAAACCAACTCCCCATCTTCAATAACCATATCGCGGCTATGCTCTTCAAAGTCGTTTTTCTCTGGTAAATAACGTCCTACGATCGGAGAGCCCGGAAGGCTATTAGCCAGCTCGCGCGCAACTTCTTTCGTAATAATAGATCCGTTACGGTTGGGGGTTTCCCCAACCTAACAGACCTTTATTTGACATTTACTTATCAATGGATTAATTGGAACAACATCTATGAATTCGCAAGGAGTGTTTAATTTAATACTGATATGTCTCATATTTTTCCTCCTTAGCCCATTCCTAAGCTTTCTCTATTGGCTATAGTCTTATCACTCTTTTCGGTGTCATCTTTTTCAGGTCGCCCCACTTCTCCACTACTATCATCATTTAATTTTGTACCCTTAGAACCTACTTCTTTAATAGTTTCAATATTCATTGTACTACTCATAAGAGGAGGTATCATTATAGCAGGTAAATTAAGAACTTCATTCTCAAATGTAATAGTATGTAAGATAGAAGACTGAGAATGACCAAGAGCAATTTGAGGTAAGCACTTCGAGAAACCTATTTGAGTTTGCTCTTTATACAACTTAGCGAGTTGTTGATAATTATACTGGGTTGTTTCTAGCATAAATAATCTAAAATTCCATTTTTTACTACCACGACGTTTGGTCCTCGCGCGCACCAAACGATCCCAGAAAGTACCAAATTGAAGAACCATAGTTCTTATATAGGCCTCATCATTTAAAATAGAATTTGAAAGAGCTATGTTACCCTCTGAATTAAAAATACTATTTGGAACACCAAAAGCATTATAAACAGAACGCTCAACCCTTTGTAAATCATCGGTTGAAGATGTGGTATTATCATCAGATACGTCAATAGACTGAATATCAGCAAATGTTGTTAAAACATCTACTCCAATCGCATTTTTTAACATTTGAACTGCATTGTTGTGTATATCTCTTGCTTCATCTACGTCAAAGATTAAATCACCATTCTTATCTCTTGGAAGTTTTTGAACTAAAATCTTTAACAACTTCTGCATTTGCTTGCGGCGATCGAGGTCTTGCGCTGCGTCGAGATCGCAGAGCTCAGGAATCGCGGCAGCGAAAAGCGGCATATCACCATTATCTAATCCAAAGTCAAACTTACATACGCTTCCCTGATCAAGTAAGTACCAAGCACGTCCGCTATAATCTCCAGGGTCTTGGATAAGCTTACCTTCTTTCCATAATCTATAGCCTTTTTCAAATTCCTTAGGGAACATTTTGATAATACGCATTCTATAAATAGGATCTGTAAAAGTATCATCAAACCACTTTAAGTCAAATTCTATAGCTGGAAGAGGCCCTCTATTATATCTGGTGCGGCAGTATTTAATGGGTAATTCTTGAAGAACAAAACCATTCTCAGCTTCACACACCTAACCATAATAGCAACCATGCTTAATTACACTTAATGCAACTTGTCCGCATATTTTCTTAATATAACTATCATCTAAATAATTTAAAGTATTATAAAAATCTTCAATTACTTTATCTTCATTATATTTTTTAGAATAGAGTTCTGGAACAATATACCAATCATATCGCTACATCGTAGCAAAGTAGCAACATATCCTTTGATAAATTCCATTAGTTCTAAAAAAGAAGTCTGAAATTTCTCTTAATGTATCTAAGTCCTTGTTAGCTAGAGCCTGTAAAATAAAAGCTTTATTACTATAATCTCGATTTGCTTTTTTTAAACTTCCCAAATCTAAAGTTGCGTCATTTAGAGTTTTCACACCTACTTTAATAGAATTGTAATCTACGGGGGCTTGAAGTGAATTATTCAAGCGAAAAAGGTCAAAACCTTTAGCATGTATATCTCTTGTGTCTTCCACTTATCCACCTCCTTTTTATAAGATACCAGCTTTCTCCATGATATAATCATAGCTTAACTTCCACTCATCCGTCTAAGGTATTTCCACTAGGATTAGACCATGAAGTCCGCACTATCTTCTTTTTAAATTATCATTGTACTGTTGGCGATATAAACCTTTTTTACCACCAAACTTACTACTAGCTTCGTAATGCTGTCTTCCTTGATATTCTATAAGAAATTCTAAATTTCCTTCATCATCAAAAACAGCAAAATCAAATCGAAGCAGAGTACCGTTTGGAGAAGTTAAATCCGGAAAACTATATTCTTCCTTAAAATTTATATCATTCATTTGTAAAATTTCTTTTATTGTAATTTCTCCTCGTGAAGCCTCCAAACGTTCTCACCTTCTTTCTTGTTAAAACCTTCTTATGTATAATATAAAAAATCCAATAGGTTGATTAGAAAAAGTTGACCAAATTTTTTTTAAATATAAATCCAATGAGTATATACTCTTAATTCTTTTTTAACATTCTTACTAACCCCTATTTCTCCATTACTACGACAACTTTTAGTAATAGTGGGGACACTCATTCCACTATCTTTAGCTGCCTCATTAACAGAATCATAAATTTTACCAGTTTCTAAACATTTAACTGGTAAAGCCCCTCCTTTTTTGGGAATAAGAGGAGGTTTATTCTCTGTAATATTATCTACAAATTCCCAATGTAAAGGATTCCCATACTCATCTTTTCCAGCATAACTACTTAAACCTTTAGCTTGACTACTAATATTTGAAGCAAATTCTTTTGAATACCCATAATATAAACTAGCTTGAACCATTGAATCAAAAATTATTCCAGTCTCTTTACATCTTATTCTTTTATTATTTTTAAAAGTAGAATTTACATAAGGAACTTTACAACGGCCCCCTTCTTGTATATTATACCCATACTGAGGATCTGTAGCTTTATATTTTTTTATATACTATTTTTCTCTTTCATTTACATCAATTTTAGAAATATTACATTCTAAAACTATATGTTCAAAGTTATCCCAACCATATTTTTGAATAGCTTTATAAAAATGCGGGCTACCTTTATAACCATGACCGCCTCGAAAGCGCCTATTGATATTAGTTAAATGCGTCTGACCTATATAAACCTTATTATTTATTTTGTTACGATGCATCTATATAATATATTTAAAATCTTCCATAATTTTCTCCTTTCATAATATCCTTTATATATTATAAAAAAGTTTTAATACGATTTATAAGATTTGACCAATTAACCATAAAAATTCCAATCCGCTGCATTGAAGCGCTTTTTCTTCTTTTTACCTTCAGATTCTTTAATATACCAAAGTCCATATTCAAAACTTGAGAATTTATCTTTTTGAATAGATTTATTTGCCTGTTTAAGTACAATGTTTAATCCTTGATTTTCTTCACGCAAATTAAGCATTTCATCTTTGAGGATGCTCGTGAGCTGCTACGGCCGCAAATATATATTCCTTTGTTCGGGAGTCATTTCTTTACCCATACGAGTACCTAATAATTTTTGCTTAGCCGTTCTTTCGTCAATTAAGAATTTCACCTTACCTGCTGCCATTTGAGTTACTACATTAGAATGGCACTCTGTGTTAATGGCAGGATTAGCTTTCATATTATAAACAGCATCAAATTCAGTTCTTTTAGTTTGAAATTTCTTATATTCTCCATCTTTATCATTTTCAATTCCAAAATCTGGATACTCAACTCCAGTTTCTGGATCATTTTGAGATTTAACCATAGCATCGATCAATCCATGTCCAAGTCCATTACCATCAATTACAATCTTTTTTGCGTGATATTTATAATATAATCTTTTTAAAACAACTGCCTGGTCCAATAGGTTCTCATCATTAAGCACATACATATTAACTAAAGTAATAATTGGAGCACCTACTTCTTGCGGTTTTACCTTAAAGACGCACACTACCGAATCACATTTGATACGTCCAACGTCCACTGATAGTAAGTAGTAACTTCTATCTGTGGATCGTCCCGAGTATTCATATTCTGGCTTTTGGAGTATACGGGCACGGTCGAAGTGTTCGCCATTAAAGAAAGATCCTTCCACCGTTCCAGTCCAACGGCTTTCGTACTCCCTCTCGAACGATGCCTCATCATAGGTTTCATCTTTTTTAATATCAGTAATAAAGTTTTTATCTTGAAGGCCCATCATAACAGGAGTCCTCCAAGTACCACCCATAATATAAGCCTTGTCTGGCTCAGTAACCATCCAAACAAGGTATTGAATAAGTTTTGTATAACTAAAAGTATTTTTATATCCAGCTGTTGTAATATAAACCTGAGATTTGTTTAAAGGTTCTTCATCATGTTTAGAACCGTCCATACACTTACGAGAAACGTTCATCATAGGAATAATAACTTCGGAAAGGATTTTACCGTCAATACCTACGCATTCCTCTCCTACACCGCCATGACGTCTTTTACCTCTAGAACGTTCACTAGCTGGAACATTATCAAACGAAGACCCATTTTTAAAGACATAAATAACTTGGTCTTTTCCTATACGCGTACGTCCTTTACGCCAGTCAATCTCTCGTGTCAACCCTGGTACCAGCGCGCAAAGTTCTTCTACCTTCTCGCGCACGATGCTTGCTGACTGCTCTTTACCACCCGATGTGACGAATAACTTAGCCCCAGGATAAAGGATGCACTTTATAATAAGGCTCAGTACCGTCAAAAAGCTCTTTGAATCTTTATATTCTACAAGGTTCGCTACACCTTGCACGTTCTCTTATGAACTGCTTATAGTTTCCTATAAGAATAGACTATATCATCTTCCCTTGAGGAAGTTTCCTTTTTCGATTTAAGGGATTTTCACCCACCGCTTGGCCCTACTCCTATTGCTCCTATTTTTTATTCCACGGGAGCTATTTCAGGATAGTCGTTGAAGCTTTAATTGCTATATTTAAAAATAAAACCTCCATGAGTTTTATTTTTACCTCTACACACTTTACTAATTGTACTACTATCCAAATTTAACTGTCTAGCAGCCTCTCGCACAGAGGGAAAAGATTTTATGAAATTACCTTGTAAATCATATTGTTCAACTGGCTTATTACTATTATTGGTATTACTATCATAAAGAGCTGAAAGTACATTTTCAGAAAGAGAAATATAACGTAAATTAGATAAGCTATTATTTAATTTATCACCATCGATATGGTCTATAACATATCCTTTGGGCAGAAACTAATCGGTTTCATTAAATTCGCTGTAAACTAATCTATGCACTAAACGATCTTCAACCTTACCATTCTTACTTAATCGTACTTTTTTATATCCAGAAGTTATAGAAGGCCGCAATATCCAATTTTTTAAGTCATTTTTTACTCGCCCTTTAGAGGAAACAGAATAGTTTTCAAATTCTCGAATTTTTCTCCATTGTTCACCTTCTAAATCTTCTGTATAAATCTCTCTATGCTCTTTTACTTTACTAATTAAATTGTTTTTTCTAGCATGCATTACATTATCACTATAACTAACCTATTCTAAATTATTTACATTATTATTTAATTTATCACCATCTTTATGATTTACAACTGGTAAATTTTCAGGATTTTCTAAAAAATGTTCTGCCACTAATCTATGAGCATAAAACATTTTTTTCTGTCCTTCTTTTGATAATCTATAATATTTATAACCATTTTCTCCAATCGATCCAGCAAGAATCTTTTGGGTAGAAATGTTTAATACATCTCCATTATCATAAATCTCATAATTATCATAATCTTTAATTTTCTTTTTCATAAAATCACCTAAATAGCAATTACTTGCCTGCGGATTCCCATTCCAATTTAATATATAAAATATTATTTCCGCACCTTTCTATATATTATGAAAAAAGGGTTCCCGCAATTTAAGAAATTTGCCCAAAATCTTTCAACTTTGAGGCGCCATTGACGCACGTGGAAAAACGAAGTATGTGTACTTCTACCGCAGGCAGGCGCGCAAGAATACTCGTTGATAAAAATAAAACTTTAAACCATTTTCTGGGATTTCTCCATTTTCGCCTGTTTGGAGAAAATCTATAAACATATCAGGCTAATCCCTCCAAAAGGCAATATACTTACGAAGCTCAGGCTCAATGGCCTCAAAACGTTCTTTACTCATACCCAGCTTTCTTTCGCTACTTAAGCCATTAATACTAAGTATGTCTTGTAAGCTCATTCCTTTTTCCTCCTTATAGTTCTTTTCTCCTCTTTCTCAAAATTCTCGCTCATTTTCTTTTTATCAGATTTTTCTAATTCTTCTTCAAATTCTTTAAATTGAATCATATCTTCATCTGTAATTTCTCCTACTCCATCGGCATCAGAGAATAACTCTTCTTCAAATCCACTTACTTCATCATCTTCTTCTTTAGCTTTATCTTCTTCTATTTGTTTAAGTGCTTTATCGAACATATCACTAAGATTTGTTTCTTCGGTAATAAGACGTTTCGCATAGTTTTGATTATCTTTAATTACCCAATCTACTTTATCATTTGGGGTGTCTTGATAATAACGGGGAATAAAGCCATTCTTTTCGCACATCATGGCTATTTCACCAATAGAATCAACAAATTCACCAGACTCAGCTTTGTTCTGCGCAGCAGTAAACTTGCCTGAGCGCATCAGTGTATCGTAAGCTTTTGTCATCTTCAAAGCGCCGTCTATGTCGCCCAAATCGAGCAGCTGATTAGTCTTTAAACTTGTCTTACAAATCATTTTAAGCGTATCAATATGTCCGGCAGATTGAATATCATATGAATTAAGGAAGTCTTGATAAAGTTTTTCAAGTTGTACCCATTCATATGGCTGATAAGTAGGCCCCCATTTTACTTTAAGATAAGTAATATCTTCTTCAGTAAGCTCAAGACCTTCATTTAAATTCTCTGTAGCGACTGTTATAGAAGTGTCCACAGGTTCCACTGGTTTTGGCGGTGCCTCAACCGCCGCGGCCGCAATAGCCTCATCAATTTCTGAAGCTGATTTACCTTGAGTTTTAAGGGTAGAACGTATTTTCTCTTCTTTTACCTTTTGGAGGTGTTCAGAATCTGAAAAACGATAATCTTTATATTGGGTTAATTTCATTTTAGAAAGATAACGTCCAAAGATTGTCATGGGAGTAAGTTTTTCTGGGTCTTGCCCATAACGTTGAAGTAATCCATTCCATTCATCAGGGAGGTAGGGCGCATCTACTTCTTCCAATAGAGGAACATAAGTATCTGGATTCCAGTTATCTACATGAGCCGTGAAACAAGGCTTACATAAGTCGACATAACCATCTGGATATTTATCTAATCTGTGGGAGCGATAGAATTCAGTTATTTTCATAACTTTATGGCATCGATTACATAATTTTTGTTGTGAAGCGGCCATTATTTCTTCCTCCTTTTCTTGCTGCGGCAGTCCTTACAGTGCGAGTAAAAACCATCGCTTGATGTCGAATTTCGATTAAAGAATCGTGGATGTGCCAGAAGCGTCCGGCCGCAGAGAGAACAAGTTTTATATTGACCTTTTTCAATATTTAACTACCAATAGTCAAGAAACTAATCAGTATAATAATCTGAGATTAGTTTGGGGATTTTATTGCAGAAGCAGGTCGATATAAATTCGGGAGTATAATGTTTGCCATATTCTTCTTCTATCTCTTTTGAAATTTCATCATTGGAGAGGTTAGACCATTTACATTCTATTATTAGCCGATAGATGGCGTGATCCTCTAGGGCCTCGCGCATGAATTTTTCAAAATCCATTATCATAAACCAAAGATCATTGAATTTACCCTAATTCTTGCCCTTGAGCTTTATGTAATGTTTGAGGAGGACGGCGCAAAGGTCTTTATTCATAAGAGAATAGCCTTTGTACCAGATTTTGCCGTCGGAGTCTACTCCTTCCTCGCATCCATATTCCGGTTCTCTATTGGTATAGTTGGGAGTAATGGAAGAGGTGATGATGGGGTAATGCGCATCGCGCAAAGTGTACATGAGGGCGGAGTCTTCACGGAAGGAACGAGAAGCTATGTAGGCGACGCGGCCGGTAGAGGTTTTGGACTTTTGGTACCAAAACTGGGAGGCGTCGCGCACGGCTTTTAGCCCAGGGACTTCGTTAAGCTCACGTTGCGTGATTGGGCGCTTGCGTGGAGTAATTCGCTCTTTGAGCGAGGTGCGGGATTGGGAGATGGCTTCTAGTGCGTCATCGCCCGCTTCAAATTTGGAGGCTAATGAATCGAAAGAGGTTTCATGCGCTTCGATGGTGACTTTGCGGTTGTCGGTCATTATCTTACGCTCACGGCGCTCTTCTACTTCCAAAGGGTAAGTGAGATAATTAGCCATCCATTCAAGTTCTGCTTCTGACGGAGTGAAGTTTGGGTCAGCGAGTAAGTTGTTGACGAAAGCTAAACGTTCTTCAGAAGTTTTTAAATGAGTATCTAATAACAATTATTTTATATCTCCTTTCTATAATAGTTAGTAGAAATAATCCTACGGATTATTTCTATAAAAAGTATAACAAAAAATTTTTGAAAAGTCAAGGGAGAAAAAGAGGAGGGAGGAAAAAGGAGGAAAACGTTTTTGGGAGGAGAAGAAATTCGTCTTTTGGATTTGGGAAAGATTTAGTGTGGGAAAGGGGGAGGCATTTCCGGGTTCGGGGTCGGTCTGGCTTTCATCCTGAAAACCCGCCCGCCCTTTTGTGGTATGTTTATTAAATAAGTACGCGCGCACATGGTCGACCCGTCAAAAAAAATTTTCGCATTTTTGCAAAAAAGTACTTGCAAGGGGTGTTTTTTGTGGTATTATCTAAGTGTAGACAGCAAGCAAGCCATTCAACAAAGCAAGCAGTCAACATTGAACCTTGACAACTGAATAGTCTTTAATGACCGCTCAAGTTACGACTGATAGGAAGTCATTAAAGCAACCGTGTTACCGTCTACACGGCACAACATAGGCGGAAAAATTTTGAAAAGGGGTGTATAATATGGAATATACACGTGAAGTTATTAGTGCCGTAAAGGCTAACGCATTTATTTCCGCACTTGCGGAAAAGGTAGCAAGTGGTAAATGGGAAAGTGAGACGCATTACACGTTAGGGCTCACCGATGAATCTATGGTTTTCGCCGTTACCACTTTTGAAAAGTGGGTTTGGGAAAACAAGAATAATTACAAGCACGTAGAAGTAGATTTGTATGCTAAATATATTAGCATACAGATAACACGGAATATAAACGGCAAGTGGGCTTTTGTAGAAAGACATTACGACATCGTCCACTAACGCATAAAGGTTGTGGGGCTTGCCTTAAAAGCCCCAAATTTTTCAAAAAACAGGGGGATATAAAAATGTTCATCATTTCAAGACCTTCAAATTCGGCAGGGATTATCCCGTTCACTACGGCGGCAATGGCTCGCTACGGCGCAACATATGAATTTGTAGAACTTAACGGCACGGAATACTTGACAATATTCTTTAAGGGCGTGAAGTCCAAGGAAGTTGAGAGACTTCTTAAGCGCTACGGGCTTCTGAAGCGCAAGAAGTAAAGTATAAAGGCACGGCGGACGCCTTTAAGTCCGCCAACTATATAAAAGCCCAAAAGGGGCAGAAAGAGGCATAATATGGCTAACACTACATTCACTCACATCGCTAACGCTACAGAATTTGCGAACATCGCGAATTATATCAAGACAAACGGCATCGAAGAAGAAAGTATCTTCGAAGCAATGCTTGAGAATTATTACCACAATGGTATGGAATATCAGAAGTGGTACGATGCAGAAATCATCATCATCGATGGTGATAAGGCGACAACCTTATATCCTGATGGCTCACTGAGACATTGGGACTACTAATGCACCAACCGAAAGAAAAGACTTCCGAAAGGAAGCCTTTTCTTTTTTCGTGCGCGCGGGCGCATGCGTCACGCCACGCAGGCCAAGGTGCTTCATGTGTAAGCGCATAGATCAGGGCACCTCACGCATGCCTTAGCGCACACCATAGTATATAACGCTTTTGGATCTTCTAAGTGGAGAATATAGAAAGAATATATGGAGAATTTCCGAGATATATATACCAAAAGAAAGAAGGAATATATATGTGAATATATGTATTTCTTCGGCGCGAACACGCCACTGAGCAGCCGTTTTTATGTTACATTTATGTTACAATTTTATGACAACTTTATTACAATAATGTTACAATTATGTTACAATCCCGTTACTTTTATGTTACAAGAGCCGGCGCGAAGCGCCGAACTTTTGTTACAATTATGTTACAGTTTTGTTACATTTATGTTACAATTTCATGACAATTTCGATGCGTCCCATTATTGAGACACGCCAGCCGGGGCAAAGCCCCGAAAATTTTACCACAATCCCCACCAAAAGTCAACCCCTAAAAATTCTACATTTTGCACAAAAATCCCAGGCCCGATTTGTGCAGGTTGACGAATCGAAAAAAATTTTTCCAAAAGGCTTGACACCCACACCCTAATGCTGTATACTAAAGGTACAATAAAACAAAGGAGGACGGAACAATGTTACAGACCGTTACTACAATCTCATTCATCGGCAGAGACCAGAAGGCTACTAATGCGATCCAGAAGGCTTTTATGCAGTCACCATACGACTTCACTATGGTGCAGTATGGCACAAAGGTTACCATCGATGTATATACATCCAATAGGGACGCAGTCATGGAAATCTACGATAACGCAGTAGATAACTACTTCGCCGATTGCTTCGCAAAGGGGGTGAGGGCATAAGCCCTCTCCCACCTCAAATCGAAAGGAGTAGAACAAATGTTCCAATTGGTATGTATAGTAATCATGGTCCCCGTATTTGCAGGATTAGTTAAAAATTGACAAATTGCACAAGACCTGCCCTCGGGTCTTGTGCTTTTTATAGAAAATTAAATTTGTGCAGCCGCACAAAAATATTTTTTAAATTTTGTGCATTTTTACCCTTGACATTCCCCCAAAAGTATGGTATAATTGGAGTGCCCGGAGGGCGGGCGCGCAGCGCCCAACTTTTGTTACAATTAGGTTACAATTTTATTACAGGAATGTTACAATTATGTTACATTTTTGACGCCTCCCTTTATTACAATTATGTTACAATTATGTTACAAGTTTACGAACACGAACGAAGTTCCCCGATTTTACCACACATTGAGTCCAGAAGTCAATAGACAAATTGCACAAATTTTACTCTAAATCTTTGGCACCTGAATTTACAAATTGTTTACATTTACAAAATGTGAATTTTTTGTAAACAAAAGAATTAACAAATTGTTCACAAATTCAAAAATCAAATTTCCTTTACTACTTTTTGTGCAAACTGCACAAAATTTAAGCAAAATGTCAAAGATCTGGGGCGATTTTTTGTGCAATTTGTCAATACTATTCCCTGGTGGATGTGTTATACTAATTACAGGTCGGGGGGGTACAGCCTCGATACTCTAACAAAAGGTAGGAAATAAAAAATGACTATTTCAAAATCCACATTCTACGCAATCGCAAAGTACACACATACACACGGTAAGGTAGACTACGAGACTACCGACACCTCGTTTGAGTCGTATTACCGCACTAAGACTTTTTGGGTATCAATCATCCGCCACCCGTGGTGCACGCACTACATGATAATCTATCGCCCCACTGGGGAATTCATCTATGATGTGATGGATATGAAGTAATACACACATAAGGCGCTGGGGGCGCGCCTAAACGCCCCCAAATATTCTATAATTGGTGAGGTATAAAATTATGATGTATTTGCACGAACTTCCTATGTATCTGACGGTTTCCACCGTATATGACAACCTGTATATTGAATCCACAGACGAAGAAAATTTGATTAGCCTCGGAGATCTCGGTGTTATCATTGATGACGGTGTATTCTACAACCTGTGTGGCAATGAAAATGTTGATGAACTCGTTAATTTGATTAACAAGCCCGATTTAACAAAGGTAGAACATATTGATGTTACACCTCGAATGGTAACTATTACCGTTGATAGGATACCCGATGATTTAATGGATATGTATCATAGGTGTATATAATACAAAGGCGCGGGGGCGCAAGCCCCCAAACCTTACTTATATAAGGGGGCTATTATGTTTCAGATAATATGTATAGTTATAATGATACCTGTATTCACGGGTATTATAAAAGATAGTTGAGAAGTGGAACTTTTCTACATATTATACAAAACCTGAGTCTAAAATTTGTGCAATATGTAGATTTTTATTTTTGTGCAATATGCACAAAATTTTTTCTATATTTTTGTGCATATTGCCTATTGACTTTCCCCCAAAAGTAAGGTATAATGGCGGCGGCGCGCGAACGAACCAGTGCGCGCCGCATTATTATAAAATAAACTCTTCCAAAAGTCAAGACCTAATTCCCAGGCATTCTGCACAAAAATGGATCTCCCAATTTGTACAATCTGTACAGTTGTTTTCAAATAAATTTTTGTGTATAATAAAATTACAAAAGTTAAGGAGGACTTGAAAAATGTTTATGAATCTTGATTTACACGATCTGTTTGATACACTCTACAAGGCTGAGATGGTAAAATGGGCTGATTGCCATTGCTCAGTTCCTGAGTATATGGCATTCGTAGATGGTATTAAGACCACCCTTGATGCTATCGACCCGTCACTTTTCGACGAATACACAAAATATGGCGCTGAGCGTGCCGAAATTGAATTTTATATGGGGGTATAAGAATATGGAAAAGAATCTTGTCAAGGTAGGAAATAAGCTCTGTAATGTAGAGGACGGCAAAGCCGTTCTCTACGGGGGCTATAAGGTAACAGAAATCAAGTCAAATGGGGAAAAGGGTAACAAGCGCTCCGGCGTTTATCAGTTGATTAATCCCAATGGTGATAGGCTAATGTTTACCGTTACCAATGGAATCATAGTAACCGTAGACGAATGGAACACTAACCCCCCAATAGTAGAAGTAAATTAACTCCCTAAAGCGCGGGCGTCCAGTCTCTGGGCTGCGCGCCAGCGGCCCGGGCGCGCAGAGTTTATTGTACCAGATCCCCTACTAATTTGTCAAGGGGCAGATCGCACAAATCTGATACTCTTGGTACTCCCATTTTTGTGCATTTTGTCAGTAGCTCCCGGGCATTGATTAGTGTATACTAAAGACAGTTAAGAAAGCCCCAACAGTGGGAAGGGTTCAGCAGGAAAGCCCCATTTGAGAAAAACCGCTTGGTGAGTACCACCAAACCAAAGTGCTCTAAAGGGTTAAGGCAAGTGAAAACCCTCCGAGGTAGTGGTAAAAAGCCTACCGACCAAACGGTTTGGAAGTCGTAAAACTCTAAGTCCCGAGCAAGGAAAAGCTCGTTAAATGGACACCCGTCCGCAAGGTTAACTCGGTGAGACCTACGGATACCGAATAATACCAACCGAGAGGTCAAGCGCAAACACCGCCAAATCCCGAAGCGGTAGACCGAAACAGAGGGGGCAACTGGGAGTGAGCGAACCTCCCCCCGAAAGCGATTGGGTGGTCGCCGTATGGGAAATGCACACCCCACGCGTGAACCCTCTGGAGCGACGGCTTCAGAGGGTTTTTTATTGGACTGCGCGTTCACGATCCGAACGCGCAGAGTTTTCATTTTATACCCTCTTGGCAATTTGCACAGATCTGACCCCGATTTTTTGTGCAATCTGTCAATTCCCTAAACGCCTGGTTGCTGGTATACTATACTTACAATAAAGATTGAGGAGGAACTCAAAATGGCTATTACTACAAAGACTTTCAAGGCAACTAACATCGTGGACATTATGAACGCTAAGCCCATCATCTACAACGGTTCGGTGGTCTTTATCGCCGAAAAGGGTGATGAATATGTGTTCGGTGTGAACTACAAGGACACCCATAAGTTCATCATCACCGACCTCTCGTGCAACGCCAAGTACGAGTCGAAGTGGTTCGAGGGCAACAGCACGGGTAAGCCCCTCTCCGAGGTGAAGGGCATCACTTCCGTTACCAAGGTCGCCCGAGTAATCAGGTAACCCCCACCGAGGGCGGTCTCTGGACCGCCCGCTTTTGGTTGAACCGGGCGGAACTATTATACCATACTCGCTGCCAAAAAGTCAATACCTTTTTTGTGTACAAATTGCACAAAAAAATTATCCTGATTTTGGTATTTACAACCAAAAGATTCCGTGATACAATAAGTTATAAGGTTGATAGAGACAAGCCTCAAAGTTGTCTAACAGTCGGGCGTCGGATGTAGGACTATAAACCACAAGACCCGTAAGGAGTGCGTGAAACCGCTTGGAGTTGTGCGTAACTACCCTCACATATAAAGTCCTTTGTGTGAGTAAATAGGCAAAATTTTTACAAAAAGGCTTGACAACCAAAAGCCATGATGATATAATAAAGGTACAAAAGCAAGGAGGAACTAAAAATGGAATACACCGCTCATTACAATTTAGACAGATCCGCTCGTGAAGCCCTCATCAGCAAGATCGGACAGGGTAAAGTTATAAAGGGCTTTATCGTAGACCGTGGGCATAAGGACGGCAAAGAAGCGCATATGATAACAGATAATGCGATTGTTGTTATCTATAACTACAATACAAAGCGTCTTGTAACAAAACTTATTGCAAGACCTGGGCAGATTAGACGCTACTATAAGGGCGTTAATCAAGTCGCTCCGCAGTGGTTATTACAGAAAGCACATGACCACGAAAAACTTGGATATAACACTTGACAATTAAAAAATTAAGTGTTATAATAAATACATAAGAAAAGTAAAAATACCTCCTACCTTTCCCCCAACCGCCTCTGTGCCTCCTCGCGGTTGGGGGTACCTTTTCTCCGGACGGCGCGCTTACGGACTAACCGCGCCGAACATTATAACATAAAACCTTACCAAAAGTCAATAGTAAAAATGCACAAATTTTTCACAAACACGCCCATCCCGATTTGTGCATTTTGTCAATAGTTTTTCTCACCTTTAACCTGTATAATTAAATTACAAAGTTAAGGGGAGGACAACAAAATGACATTCACGCTTACAGACCTTTGCAATCTCAAGAACAATGACGGTGCTACACTCAAGAAGGGCAAGTCTATCAAGTACAAGACCGGCTATCAAGTCGCCACAAATGGCGTTGCATATGACAATGCTCTGGCGGCATACGGTGCCATTACTCGCTACAATGGCAACTGTGGCATATGGCTTGAGGACGGCATCTACTATATCGACGAAAGCCATTGGGTAAAGACCAAGAGGCAGGCAGTAGCCGAAGGCAAAGAGCACAATCAGATTTCCGTGCTCAAGTGGACAGATATGAGCCTCCTATATATGCGCGACTGCGCTTAATCCTCCTACCTTAGGCGGGACCGCCCAGCGGCCCGCCAATGGACTAGCCGGGCCGCATATTATATCATACTTCCCACCAGGTTGTCAATAGGGAATTTCAAAAAATTTTGCACAAAAATTTCGCTCCCGAAACCGGAAAATTGTAGCAATTTGCACAAAACGCATTTTATTGTAATTCATCAATTTATCGTTTATAATAAGGTTACAAAGTTAAGGAAACGAGGTAAATAAAAATGAGAACTATTACAAAGCACGATGTAGATGAGATGTATCAGTGGTCTAAGGGTGATTTGTTCACCGCATACGCCAACCCGTCCGCCACAAAGCGTTCTATATGGGCTGACCTTATGTGGGAAGTCGCACAGAACGGTGGTCATGATTTAGTCGTTCGCTCACGCAACTGTATGATTTTCACAGCTATGTATATCGTTGGTATGCAGTTGGTAGTCATCTATCCTACACGCCGTGAAGTATATGAGATTGTATAAGGGGGTAACTAATATGTCAAATCCTAAGATGAATTACATTCACTTTAGCCGTATTTCAAAAATGTTCGCTGTTCTTTCATACATAGGGTTTGATGTTGAGATGAAGCCTATGCCTATGTTCAACGGTTATCAGATTATTTGCTACAAGCCTGGCGCAAGTCGCAAGCAGTATGATAATAGCGATTGGGCTTTTGATATCATCTGTCACGATGGTTCATATGGACACGATAGCGGACTTCTTGAGGGAAGAAATGGTCCATTTATAACAGAGGACGATGATGTTACTGGTTGGCTTGATGTACAAGATGCGCTTGATTTAATCCTTAACTGGATAGGCGAGGGGAACCTGAGTGCCTCCCCTCGCACATAAAAAGAAGGTGATGAACCGATATCCCTCTGCCTCTACGCCATGGACGCACTCCGTAGGGGCAAGGACCAAAATCCTCCTACCGAGGCGCGCGCC
>Ga0310691_10003434_pt1 | contig 19038 bp, 11 predicted proteins | sample 176DNAGHGlowgp2_FD_203887 | JGI IMG/M metagenome (GOLD analysis project Ga0310691, IMG submission 203887) | Sheep rumen microbial communities from Palmerston North, Manawatu-Wanganui, New Zealand - 1766 DNA GHGlow gp2 (v2) (version 2) | ecosystem: Host-associated > Mammals > Digestive system >...
GCCCGGAACGCGCCGCAGATCCGCGGCCGTGGCCCGCGCGAGGAGCGAAAGGTCGTCGCCATGGAGGCGGAGGATTTCGCGCGCGACGGAGAGGACGTTGTGGCCGCGCGTCCCGCTGCGCAGGAGGATCGCCACGAGTTCGGCGTCGGACAGCGCGCCGGCCCCGAGCTCCGCGAGCCGTTCGCGCGGCATGGAGGCTTCGCGGCCCTCGAATTCGTCGGCGAGGCGGCGCGTCGCGGCCGGCGCGGGCTCGGCCACTTCAAGGCAGTACGACCGGGGTTTTTCCATGTTTTTTCCAGACGGCCTCGACGTCGCGGGCCGCGCGTTCAAGGTCTTCCGAGTCTTCCGGGCCGTGCACCCATTCGACGGCCGCCTGGGTGCGCCACCAGGTGCGCTGGCGCTTCGCGAGGCGGCGCGTGCGCGCGACGGTGCGCTCCAGCGCCTCCTTCTCGGCAATTTCCCCGCGCACGAGCGCGAGCGCCTCCGCGTAGCCGATACCGGCCCCGGCGGTCGATGCGGCGAAGCCCGGATGCTCCGCGCACAGCTTTTCGGTTTCCCGTTGCAGGGCGCCGCCTTCGAACATCGCCGCGGCGCGGCGTTCGATGCGACGCGCGAGGAGGTCCGGCGGGAATTCCAGACCGGCCATCGGCGCGGCGGCCGGCGGCGCCGCCGCGCCGCGCTTCTGCGGCGGCTTGCCCCCGCAGAGCAGGATTTCCAGCAGGCGCATGATGCGGCGCGGGTTGGCGGCGTCCACCGCGGCGACGGCGCCGCGGCAGATCGCCTCGGCGCGCGCGACGAGCGCGGCGAGGCCGCCTTCGCGCGCCACGGCCTCGACTTCGGCGCGGACTTCCGGGGGCGCGGGCGGCTCGTCGAGGCCGCGCAGGAGGGCCGAGACGTAGAGCCCCGTGCCGCCCGCGACGATGACGTCGCGCCCGGCGGCCTCGGCTTCGTCGAACGTCCGCGCCGCCTCGCGGAGCCAGAGGCCCGTGCTGAACGGTTCGTCGGGATCCGCGACGTCCACGCCGCGCAGGCGGCCCTCCGCGCGCTCGTCCGGGCCGGGCTTCGCGGTGCCGACGTCCATTCCCCGGTACACGAGCATCGAATCGGCGGACAGCACGTACGCGCCGGTGCGGCGCGCGAGGACCTCGGCCACGGCGGTCTTGCCGGACGCCGTGGGGCCGACGAGGAAATACGCCGAGGAAGAGCGGGGCATCAGCGGTTGTAGGGATTGTCGTCTTCGCCGAGCGAGACGAAGTTGCCGAAGCGCGTCGTCCGCGCGTCGAAGCTCATGCGGACTTCGTCGACGCCGCCGTTGCGGTTCTTGGCGACGTCCACGTAGGCGAGGTTTTCCTGGTCCTTGTCCTTCGAGCCCGCGATGCGGCTCGGGCGGCGCAGGAGCATCACGACGTCCGCGTCCTGCTCGATGGAGCCCGAGTCGCGCAGGTCGGCGAGGCGGGGCTTGGCTTCGCGGTCGCGCTGTTCCGGGGCGCGCGAAAGCTGCGAAAGGACGATCACGGGGACGTTCAGCTCCTTGGCCATCGCCTTCACGCCGGCGGAGATGCGCGTCGTCTCCTGCTGGCGGCCCTCGGCGGCGGCTTCGTGGCAGCCCAGAAGTTGGAGGTAGTCGATCATGATCAGGCCGATGCCGTGGCGCTTCTTCATGGTGCGGGCGCGGGCGCGGAGGTCGGCGATGTCGAGGCCGCCGGTGTCGTCGATGTAGATCGGCGCGTCAGTGAGCGTGGACATCGCCTGCGTGAGGCGGCGGGTCATGTCGCGCCGTTCTGCTTCGCCCTTGGAACGCGCGGCGATGATGTCCGTCCACGACACGCGGGAGACCGTGCAGAGCATGCGCGAGACGAGCGCGTCGGTGGACATTTCGCAGGAAAAGATGCCGACCGGGACGCGGTTGGAGCCGGCGGGCCGGCCGGGGTCGGCGGAGCGGCGCGGCTTGCCGTCGCAGTCGACGTCGAGGGCGACGCTCGTGCAGATGTTCATCGCAAGCGAGGTCTTGCCCATCGACGGGCGCGCCGCGAGGACGATCATTTCCGAGGGGCGCAGGCCCTGCACCACCTTGTCGAGGTCCTTGAAGCCGGTCGAGAGCCCGTTGAGCCCGGACGTGTTGCGGAACATGTCCTCGATCTTCGCGAAGGTCGCGTTGAGCGAGTCGTTCCAGTCCGGCATCTTGCGCTCGTCGCGCTCGGAGATGGCGAAGAAGGACTCCTGCGTCTCGCTGAGGATCTGCGCGGTCGCGCGGTCGGGGGAGTAGCACTTCGCGGCGGCGTCGCCCGCGGCGTCGATGATCTGGCGCAGCACGCAGTTGTCGCGCAGGATCTCGGCGTAGAACTCGGTGTGGGCGACGACGAGGGGCGCCTCGACGAGGGCCTCAACGGCCGCGGCTCCGCCGACTTCTTCGAGCGTGCCGGCCTCCTGGAGGGCCTGCACGACGGTCACGGCGTCGACGCCGGCGCCGTGGCGGTCGTAGAGCGACTTGGCGGTTTCGTAGATCGTCCGGTTCGCCTGGAGGTAGAACCATTCGGGCTTGGCGTGGACGCTGGCGAGGTGCCCGAACGTGCGTTCGGGCTGGAGCAGGATCGAACCCAGGACGGCCTTTTCGGCCTCGATGCTGTACGGAGGCACGCGGGCGGCGGGTTCTTCGCGGCGCGCCGGACGGCGCGGACGGGCGGAAGGAGGCATGGGTGCGGGGCGTTTGACGGAAAAGGGGGAAGGGGGAAAGGGGCGCGTTCAGCGCAGCCGGAGGGTCTTGATTTCGAACGGGCCGAAATCGAGGGCGGCGGGGAGCGGGAGCGGGGCGCCGGCGTCGGCGAGCTCCGTGGCGAGGCACGGGGTGGCGGTCGCGGCTCCGGCGGCCGAGAGCGTGGCGGAGGCGCGGCGGCCGCGGGTTTCGACGAGGCGCACGACGAGCGCGTCGCTGTCTTCCGCCTTTTTGAGGACGGCGAGTTCGACGCCCTCGCCCGCGAGCGACACGGGCAGCGGCGCGGCGCCCGCGGCGGAGAAGCCTTCGAAGCGTTCGACGCCCTGGTTCAGCACCGCGGCGGCGGCGCGGACGGAATCGGCGCGCGCGAGGTCGCCGGCGTGGGGCAGGATCGCGTAGCGGAAGCGATGGCGCCCGAGATCCGCGACGGGGTCGGGCTCCGTCGGGGCGCGCAGGAGCGACAGCGAAAGCTCGGACCCCTTCGCGCGGTAGCCGTACTTGCAGTCGTTGAGGAGCGCCACGCCGAACTCGCCGTCGGAAAGGTCGGCGTACCGGTGCGCGCAGCTCTCGAACTGCGCGTACTGCCACTTGGTGTTGTCGTGCGTCGGGCGCGCGACGGTGCCGTACTGGATCTCGAAGCGCGCTTCGTCGGCCACGACGCCGACGGGAAACGCGACGCGGCAGAGCTTGTGGCTTTCCTTCCAGTCGGCTTCGGTCTCGAAGTCGAGCCGCTTGGAGCCGGCTTCGAGCGAAACGGTCTGCCGGAAGGAGGAATTCCCGAGGCGAAACGCCGCCGCGACGCCGACGCGGACCGGGCCCGCGAAGGGTTCGGCGGATTCGACGACCGGCTCGGCGACGGGCATCGCGAGGGCGTATTCCTCGATGTCCCAGGCGTCGTAGGTGGACGGATGGTCGTCGTAGAGGCGGAGCGCGTTGCCGGGCTTTTCCGGCGAAACGAAGGCGCGGCCGCACTCCTTGTCGAAGGCCGAAACGACGTGCAGCGTGGCGGGGTCGATCTCGTAGCGGACGAGCCCGTTTTCGAGGACGATGCGGCCGCCTTCGCGGCGGACTTCGCCCGCCGCCTCGCCTGGGGCGCCGGCCTCGGCGGCGCGGACGAGCGTCGCGAACGCCCGCGGCGGGACTTCGACGAGCGCGAAGACCGTTTCGCCTTCGCGCTGGACGGCTTCGGCGCCGGCGGCGCCGGTCCATCCCGCGGGGAGCGGCACGCGGCCGCGGAAGGCCGTCGAAGAGGGGTTGAAGAGCGCGAGCGCGCCGCCGTCCGGCGCGAGCAGCGCGGCGGCGGCCTCCGCGGCGAGGGCGCGGGCCTTTTCGGCGACGCCGCGCACGAGGGCGCCGCTCTCTTCGTAGACGCGGTGGATCGAGGAGCCGGGGATGATGTCGTGGAACTGGCAGAGCAGCAGCGATTTCCAGAGCTCGTCGAGGGCGGCGGCGGGATACGCGGCCCCCGCGGAGGAAAACGCCGCGGCGCAGAGCGTTTCCGCGGCGCGGAGCGCCTCTTCGGCGCGGCGGTTGGCGAGCTTCTGCGCGGCCTGCGTCGTGTAGGTGCCGCGGTGCATCTCGAAGTAGAGCTCGCCGCGCCAGACGTCGAGGTCGCGCTCCTGCGCGGCGATTTCGTCCATCGCCTCCTGCGCGAAGCCGAAGCGGACCGGCGGGCAGCCGTTGAGGGCGGCGCAGCGGAGGCCGCGCTCCACGTATTCCTCCTTGGGGCCGCCGCCGCCATCGCCGATGCCGAAGAGGCTGATCGCGACGTCGACGATGCCGGCTTCGCCGTTGTTCGTCTCGTGGCGGCGCAGCTCTTCGGGCGCGAGCCGCGCGTTGTAGGTGTCCTCCGGCGGGAAGTGCGACACGACGCGCGAGCCGTCGATGCCCTCCCACACAAACGAGTTGTGCGGGAACTTGTTGTAGCGGTTCCAGGAGAGTTTCTGCGTGAGGAAGAAGTCGATGCCGCACCGGCGCATGATCTGCGGGAGGTTGCCGGAGTAGCCGAAGACGTCCGGGAGCCACAGGTTGCGTGGCACGACGCCGAATTCGTCCTTGAAGAAGCGCATCCCGCACAGGAACTGGCGCACCAGCGATTCGCCGGAGGGAATGTTGCAGTCGGCTTCGACCCACATGCCGCCCTGCACCTCCCACGAACCGTCCGCGACGGCCTTCTTCACCTTTTCGAAGAGCGCCGGCCAATGTTCCTTGCAAAGAGCGTAGAGCTGCGCCTGCGAGGCACCGAACTTGTAGCCGGGGTAGCGCTCGACGAGACCGATCTGCGACGAGAACGTGCGCGCGACCTTGCGGACGGTCTCGCGGAGCGGCCAGAGCCATTCCACGTCGATGTGGGCGTGGCCGATCGCGGTCACCTTGACGGCGGCGGGATCGACGCCGACGCCCCAGACGGTGCGTTTCAGCGCCTCGCGCACGGCGGCCGCGCCGCCGCGCCCGGGCGGGAGCGAATCGAGGGCGCGGCTCGTCGCGCGGGCGACGGAGATGCGGCGCGCCGATTTCTCCGGGAGCGACGAGAGGAGCGACAGGATCACTTCGAGATCGATCCACAGCTGCCAGCGGTCGAAATCGAACCGGCAGGCGCGGAGACGGGCGACCGTAGCCTTCCACGTGCCGTGCAGGTCTTCGGGTGCGGGGCGCTCCCACGCGGGATCGCCGCAGCGGTTCACGCCGAACAGGCCGTTCGCGCCGGCGTCGATCCAGAGATCGATTTTTTCACCGCCCGCCGCGGAGCGGAGGAAGTGGAACTGGTCCTTGTTGTAGTTGCCGTCGAAGACGGAACCGTTCGTGAGGCCGACGACCGGGCAGCCCGTCTCGTCGAAGACGGCGGCCTCGCCGCCGAGATCGAGATTGAGCGTGACGTACGCGCCCTTCCACGATTCGGGAATCGAGCCCGTGACGTGGAACCAGCCGCAGTCGAAACGGTTGCCCCAGACGTCGCCGACGCCGATCTTGCGGTACGGCAGCGACAGGCGGTCGTTCCACGCCACCGGTTCGGGCGTGACGGCGACCTCCGCCTCAAGCGGGGCCGAATCGAGTACCGTTTCGTGTTTCAGGCGGTCGAAAACTTCGCGGATGCGGGCTTCGTGGATGTCGAGGTAGAAATGGGACATGGAGGTAGGATCCGTTTGGTTGGCCGGGATTCTACCACGGAACGCCCCGCGGCGGAGGGCGCGCTTGCCGCGGCGGGGGTGGTCTGTTAACATCCGCGGCGATGGCGCGCGTCGGGAGCCTTGAATCCGCGCCTTCCGTTTTTTCCGTTTTCAACGTCCGACCCATGTTCCGCGCGCTCAGTTCGTTCGTCGTTTCCCTGTTCCGGAGGGACGGTTTCGCGTCCGTTTCGAAGTCGTTCCGGTATGCGTTTTCGTGCCGGGCCTGGAAGTGGCTGCTGTACAACGCGAGGGCGAAACGCCTCGTCAAGGCCGCGGGGATCGTGGACGAGGACTGGTACCGCCGGGAAGACCCGGAGGTCGCGGAAAAGGGGCTCGATCCCGTCCAGGACTTCCTGACGCCGCCGCATCCGTGGACGCGGCTTCCCAATCCGGATTTCGTGCCGGCGGAATACCTGGCCGCGAATCTGGACGTGATGGCCAGCGGCATGATCCCGGCCGTGCATTACGCTTCCAACGGCATCCGGGAAAAGCGGCCCGTTTCCACGCTGGAGAGTTTCGAGAAGCCGTTTCCGCGGAAATGTGCCGAATTCCGGCGCGAATTCGCCGCTTTTCCGGCGGTCCGCCGCCGGACCGCGGTGTTCGCGTCGTTTACCGGAAACGGACGGATCCAGGAGACGGTCCTGTACTATCTCCGGGGGCTCCGGGAGGTCGTCGACAACATCGTGTTCGTCTGCAACGCCCCCGTTTTCCCGGACGAGATCGCCAAGTTGGACGGCCTCGTCCGGCTCGCCGTCTTCCGCAACCACGGCGGCTACGATTTCGGCTCCTACAAGATCGGCTGGAACGAGGCGAAGGCGCTCGGCCTTCTCGAACCGGACGTCTGCGACGAACTCGTCGTCTGCAACGATTCGTGCTACGGCCCGGTGTTTCCGTTCGCCCGCGTTTTCGCCGAAATGGCGCGGCGCCGCGAATCGGCGGAACGACCCGCCGATTTTTGGGGCATGTCGGTCGTCCGGCAGTACGGGCGCCGGATGATTCCGTCGTATTTCTACGTTTTCGGGCCCGCCGTCCTCGAAGGCGGCGATCTCGACCGCTGGTTCGACCGGATGGAACCCTGCCGCCATCGCGGAGAGGTCGTTCTCCGGTGCGAATCCATGCTGACGCAGGATCTGGAGAGCCTCGGCTACGTTTCCGACGGGCTCGTGCCGGAATCCTTCCAGAAGGAACGGCGCGCGACGTCGATCAAGCATCCGCTCGTCACGCTCCGGGACTACGGCGATCCGCTCGTCAAGGTCAAGGCCCTCAAGGGCGACTCCCTGGACGATCTGGGCGAAGCGCGCGCGTTTCTCCGGAAGGCGAATCCCGAATTGGCGGCGATGATCCCGGATTTCGGGAATGGCGCGCTGGAGACGGGCATCGCCGTCGCCCGCGCGGCCCGGCTCGCGCACGGGACGCGCCTGGCCGAGACGGAGGCCGCGCTGCGCGCCGCCGTGGCGGAGGGGAGTCCCGTCGACGTCGCCGTCCTGTCCCTGACCGGCGGCGAATCCTGGCTCGGGCCCTTGGTGCGCGCGCTTTGCGGTGACGCGCGTTTTTCCGCGTACGCCGCCGCCGTCCCCGACATGCGAATTCCGAACTTCGGAGAGCGGCTTGGAGCGCTCCGGGCCGCACGGGGACGCCTCCGGGACGCGATCCCGGACGTCCGCCGGGAAAGGCTCCGGACGGACGGTTTCGGCGTGTGGCGCGACGTGTTCCCGAACCCGGGAATCGTGTTTTTCCCGACGGCTTCGGACGTTTCGGATTTCCACTACAATCCGCACTGCGCGGTCGGGCGGGAGGTCCTGCCGGTTCTCGTCTTCGACCGCGATGCCGTCCGGTATCCGCTTGAAAAGGAGTTCGCCCGACAGAACTACGCCTATTTCTGGAAAATCTTCTTCTCCGACCGCGAGGCGTTCGACCTCTACGGGCGTCATTCGCTCCGCAAGGGAGAAAACGCCGAGTTCGTTCCGGACGCCGCCGCGGCCGTGTCGGGGCTTTCGGAGTGCCTGACGGGGGGCGTCTTGCCGGAAACGGCGCTGCGGGAAGCGGAAAACCGCGCGTAAAGGCTTCCGGTCCGCCGTTTCCGCTCAGCCCTTTTTCGCCCGGCACGCGGAGCGGAGGACGATGCGGAGAATTTTCGCGGAGTCGACGAGCGGGCGGAAGTGGGAGCAGGCGTTGCGGTTTTCGTAGATGGTGCGAATGGGAAACTGGACGAGCGGGCGGCGGCCGACACGGAGAAGCATTTCGCTCTCGAATTCAAACCGTTCGCCGGGGACGTCGAGGAGTTCGCGCATGAATCCGGCGGGGATGCCGCGGAGCCCGGTCTGGGTGTCGTCGAACGCATGCCCGGAAACGAGCCGGAAGAGGGTTTTCATCCAGCCGTTTCCGAAACGGCTGCGCCACGGGATGTCCTTGCGGTCGAACGTCCGGCACCCGAGGACAAACGCTTCGGGACGCTCCGCGAGTTTTTCCATGCAATGCACGACGTCCTCCGGCGCGTGCTGACCGTCGCTGTCCGCCGTCACGCAGCCGGCGAGGTCCGGACGCGTCCGCAGGAGTTCCGCGAAGGCCGTCTTCAGCGCGCGGCCCTTGCCGCGGTTCCGGTCGTGCCGCACGAACGAAACGCCCGGCGCGGCGGCGACGCACTCGTCGAACACGCCGCGGAGTTCCGCGCGGCTTCCGTCGTCCACGAGCAGGATCGGCGCGCCGGTCCGCTCCCGGAGCGCCGCGCAGTAGGACGGAAGCCGGGAATCGGGATCGAGGGAGGGAATGACGATGGCGATGTCTTTCATGGCGGACGCGCCGGCGCTTCCGGGCGCGCGCAAGGGCGCGGAACCGTTCCGGCGCGCCGAATCCTAGCAGACCCGCCGCCGTTTGGCAACGCAGGCGAGCATCGCGATGCCGAGCGCGAGGACGGCCGCCCAGAGCGCGAAAACCGGCCTCCAGCCGGCGAATCGCTCGCGGAGCGCGGCGAATCCGTAGATGGAGAGCGCCGCGCCGGCGTAGACGCCGGCGTTGAGAATTCCGGAAACCGTGCCGACGCGCCCGCCGCCGGCGAAACGGCCCGGAAGCTCGCACACGAGCATCAGGTTCGCGCCGTGCATCGAGGCGGAAAGGACCGCGAGGAGCGGCAGTCCCGCGGCGAGGGAGCCTCCGCCGGACGAAAAGAGCGCCCCGGCGCAGACGCCTCCGAGCGCGAAGAGCGCGAGCGCCGCGCGGATTTCGTCGCCGAGCGCGGCGCGGAGCCGCCGCGCCGCCGCCATGCTCGCCACGGCGAAAACCGGAAGCGCCGCCACCGAGAGCGTCGAGCCGGACGCGCCGAGGCCGTAGAGATCCTCCACGATCGTCGGCGCCCACGCTTCGATGCCGTCTCGCATCACGCCCATGCAGACGATCGCGGCAACGACGGGGAGGAGCGGCAGCGCCGCCGCGCGGCGCGAAACCGGCTCCGCCGGCTTCGACGGCGCCGTTTCGCGGCGCGGAACCGGCCCTGCGCGCCCTGGAATGGCGCCGGCCCAGACGGCCGCCATGGCGAGCGCGATCGCGGAAACCGCCGCGAAGCTCCAGCGCCAGCCGGCGAGCCGGATGCAGCCGGCGACGAGCGCGAACACGGCGACGATGGCCGCGTTGGCCGCGACGTTCACGGCGAAGACCGCCCCTTTGTAGCGCGCGGGGGCGAGATGGTCGGCGAAAATCTTCACGAGCGGCGGCCAGAACATGGCCTGCGCGAATCCGTTGACGGCGTTGACGGCGACGAGGCTCGCCGTTCCGCCCGCCGCGGCGGCCGGCATTGCGGCGTTGCAGGCCGCGGTGAGGAGGAGCGCCGCCAGCACGATCTTGCGCGGATCGAGCCGGTCGGCGAGCCAGCCGGTGACGAACTGGCCGCCGCCGTACAGCGCGACGGTCGCGGTGCCGGCGAGGCCCGCCGCCATGCGGGCAAGGCCCGTGTCGGCGCAGATCGCGAGGATCGAAGCCTCGTAGCACTTGCGCGTGAGGTAGCTCGTGAAGTACGCCGCGCAGCAGAGTGCGACCAGCGTCCGCGCGCGGTTCCGGCCGTCGCCGGAAACGGAATCCGAAGAAGCGGAATTCATTCGCATTTCAAAATCGCGCCCATCGGGGAAGAAGGCCGCCACGTGGCGCCGGGGGGGATTTCGAACGGCCCGTCTTCCACGAACGGGGCGTCGGGATGCTGGGCGCCGTCTCCCGACAGGTAGAACCGGAAGGAACACGACGAGGCGTCGCGCGTGACGGCGCCGAAGCGGCGGCCGCCGGAAAGGCTCCACCACCCGTCGTGCGGCCCTTTCCAAAGCTTGGGCACCGAGGGAATTTGCCCCGGCTTCGCCTCCGCCGCGAACGGACGCAGGAAGACGCGCTCGACGGGAAGGGGCTCGCCGGAGAGATTTTCGGCCGACGCGATTTCCGCCAGCACCTCGGCGCGGCCCGGCGCGAGCGAGAGGCGCGCGGACATGGCGAAGCGGGCGGGGGCCTTCGAAGGACGGGGGGCGGGGCCCCCCGAGCCCCCCGGGGCGCTCCTTGGGGCGGGGGGCGGCGAAGAGAGCGAGGTGTCGGCGAAGCCGGCCTCGGCCCGGATCGTGACAGTCCCGATGCCGGTGGCCTCGTCGAGCTCGAAGGCGACGTCCGTCACGCGGTCGGCGTCGATCCACTGGCGGCGCCGGCCGTCAAAGAGCTGGAGCAGGGTGCGAAAGCGCCCGGCGGCAAGGAACGCCGATGCTTCCGCATCGGCCGCAGAACGGAAGGCCGCTTCCTCGGCCATGAACGCGCCGCCGACGCGCCCGGAAAGGCGTACGAGGCCGTTGGAGAGCGCCCAGGAGCCGTCGGGGGCGCGGGCGAAGGAGACGGGAAGGGGCGGCGCGGACGCGCCGCCCTGCGAAACCCCGGACGCGCCGCCCTGCAAAACCCCGGACGCGCCGCCCCGGGAAACCGCCGCGCCGCCCTGCAATGCGAGGGTTTCTGCGAAGAACCGCTCGCGCTCGGAAAGCCCCGCTTCTTCTCCCGCGCCCGCCAGGGGGGAGGCGGTCTCCGGACCGCCGTCTCCCGTTTGCCGCGGCGGCGCGGCGTCGCGGTTCGCGCGGGCGAACGCTTCCGTCACGAGCGCGTACGGTTCGTCCCGCTCGTCCACGAGGCCGTAGTTGGAATCTTCGGGGAGCGCGGGCCGGAGGCCGGCCGCGGGCTGGTCCACCCACATGAACCAGTTGTAGCCGGCGACGTACGGTTCGGCGCGCAGGGTGCGGACGTAGAGTTCCACGGCGGAGGCGCGCTCCGCCTGCGTGTGGAAGCGCTGCCCCGCGCCGTGCAGGCACGGCCGCCCGGCGTCGAGGGCCGGGAAGCTCCATTCCGTGACCAGCAGGGGGCGTCCGCACAGCGCGTGGACGCGCCGGAATTCGCCTTGGACCGGAATGCCGCCCTGGTCGGTCAGGACCGTGCCGCGGTCGAGATCGCACCAGGGATAGAAATTGAGGGAAACCGCGTCGCAGTGTTTTCCCGCCTCTTCCCAGACGACGTCGTGCGTCCAGAGCGTGCCGCGCGCGAACCGGCATCCGAGAACCGCGTGGTTGGGATCGGCCGCGCGGATCGCGGCGGCGTTGACCGCGAAGTACCGCGCGGCGACCAGCCGCAGGAAGCCGGTCTTGACATCGCGCGGAATTTTTTCCACGCAGAGGCGCAGAGGCGCAGAGCCGTCATTGCTCCGTGTCCCTGCGGCTCTGCGGCTCTGCGCGAGGTAGTCTTCCAGCGCCTTGCGGGCGCTGTGTTCCGGCGGCAGTTTCGCCACGAGGTCGAAGAGCCCAGCGCCCGGATCGGAGCTGCGCCCCCACCAGCACAGTTCGTTGTCGATGAACCAGCCGACGAGCGACGGGTCGTCCTTGAGCGGGGCGCAGCGCTTCGCGGCGGCGGCGAAAACCTCTTTTTCGTAGTCGGGGTGGAAGACGTTGGGAAAGCCGGTCGATGGGGCGTCGGTGTTTTCGGAAATGCGCCACTCCGGGTCCTTCGACTTGGCGAAGGGGTTGTTGAGGTTGAGCGTGTCGGCGTGGGGGAAGCCCGGGAAAAGATCCGTCGCGCAGTGGGAGGCCAGCATGTTGAAGCCCCACGCCCGCAGCCGCGAAGCGGTCTGCCGGGCCCAGGCCTCGCGCGACGGGTAGTTCGTCGCGACGAAACGCGCGTAGGGCGCGTAGCCGAGGAACGTGCTGTAGAAGACGTCCGGATTCACGAAATCCACGCCCGCGAGCCGGACGGGCCGGCCTTCGGGATCGATCGCGCGGTCGACGCCGCCGATTCGCCCGAAGCGGAAGAATCCGGTGGCGGCGGTCCGGAGACCGTCTTCCCCCTGATCTGCGGCGGTCCGGAGACCGTCTCCCCCCTGGTTTGGCGGCGCGGCGACCGCACCGGCAAGCAGCGCCGCGGCGGCGACGCCGATTTGCAAACGTCCGATTCTCATGATCTGTCTTGGCAACCCCTTGCGGGCCGTCCTGTGGCTACGCCCTTGCGGGGGCGCGATTATCTCACCACCAGCACGAACGGATTCGGCGGCGTGACGAGCCTCAGTTTGTGGTGGTCGAAGATCATCCAGTTCGAGGTCTCCTCCGTGTCGTAGACCCACTTGAGTTCGTTGAGGCCGGGGTAGGTGTGTTCGGCGCCGATCTCGACGCGGATTTCCTCGCCGATGGCGACTTCCTTCGAGTCCGCGTCCGCCGGCCAGACCTTCGTGCCGTTCGCTTCGAGGTGGATCGGCTGGGTCTTGCCCGACGCGGCGTTGCGGATTTTCGTCGAGTAGACGACCGGCATCGGGTCGGCGTCCTTCGGGGCGTCGTAGATGAGCGTGTTGGTCCGGTAGGTCTGCGTCAGCGAGCGCCACCGGTGGGCGGCGGGGTCGCCGCCGAGGAAGGACAGCTGCGTGCCGTTGCGGCCCTCGCGGAAGTCGTCCGTGTCGATGTAGCAGGTCGTGTAGGTGCGGCCGGCCGGCGTTTCGAGGTCCGTGAACGACTGGACGCCGCCCAGACCGGCCATGACCGTCCACATCTCGTCTTCCGAGAGGACGCGGTTCCAGCCCTTCGCGCAGGCGATCGCGCCGCGGAAGGCCTTGCCGGCGTTGTCGCCGGTGATCGCCTCGGCGTTGGGATTCGGTTCGCAGCCGAAACGCAGTTCGCCTGAAATCGTGTCGACTTTCGTGATGTTGCACCGGTCGCCGAAGTGCCTGCGGTTGATCTCGGACCTGTTGAAATATCCGTTCGCGTTCCACGCCGGAACTTCGCAGTACCAGATGTCTGCGTTGGACAGCTCGGGATTGGTCGGGCTGGGATAGACCGACACGAACAGGTCCACCCACCTGCCGGCGTTGACGTAGTCCGTTCCGTCCGTCGTGATTCCGGCGTTCTGGTATCCCGGGGCCACCTTCGGCACGAGGAGGATCGGGTAGCCCTTCGTCTCGCCGGCCCCGCACCGCAGGCGGACGGCGAAGCCGTTGGCCGATTCGCCGTTGTTGTTGTTCCAGCTCGTGTAGCCGTTCATCACGATCGTGGGAAAGCTCTCCGCCGCGGACAGGGTCGGCTCGTCCCAGCGGAACCGGCAGTAGACCGTTGCGACGCGGCCGGTCACGGCGGTGCCGGCCTTGCGGACGTCCTGTCGGAAAATGGAGCCCGCCGCCGCGCCGTCCGGCTGCTGGAAGAAGAGGCAGTTGACGGCCGCGTTCGTGACGGTCGGCAGGACCGGAAGCGCGACGTCGGCCGTCGTGTAGCCGTGCTTCGTGTCGGAGTTTGACGCGGAGAAGGAGAGGCCGTCGGCGGTCGCGTCGCCGGTGAAGGAGAGATCGAACGCCAGACCGTCGGCGGCGTCGCCGCCCCGGCGGAAGTTCGCGACGAGCGCGACGGGGGCGTCGGTGGAGATCGTGATCGACGGCGTGAGGATCGTCCCGGAGGCGATGGCGGCGGTGTCGCCGGTCCAGCGGTCGAAGACGTAGCCGCGCTCGCGGTCGGGCGTCGCGGTGAACGCGGCCGTGCCGGCCGCCGCGCCGCAGGAGAAGGTCTTCGAGGCCGAAGAAGAGGCCGCGCCGCCGTCCATGGAAACGGCGCCGCCGGCGGTCGCCGTCGCGGCCATCGCGGCGGAGAGCGTGTCCGTCGCGGCGTCGTAGGCGTAGCCCGCGCCGAGCGTCGTCGCGGCGTCCGCTCCGTTGAAGCGGACGGCGTCGAGCTTCTCGTTCCACGCGATTTCCTCCGCGGTCAGGGTGACGCCGTAGAGACGGAACGCATGATACGTACCGTTGAACGCCACCTTGTAGGTGGAGTCGAAGTTCGTGCCGGATCGGTTGCTGGAGGCCCAGGGTTCGCCGCCGATGACGCTCGTGGCGGAGTCGGAAGCGTCGCCCCACGCCGCCGTCGCCGTGCCGGCGAGTTCGCCGTTCTGGTACATCTTCGGATATTTGTTCGCCAAGGCGAAGGAGAAGGAAACGAACGCGTCCGCGGCGGCGGCGGGCGTGATGTCCGTCCAGTTGTAATCGCTCTTGCCGGAAGCGATCCGCGTCCTGAAGAGGCGATACTTCCCGGCGGTGGTGTTTTCAAGGCTCACTGTTTTATAGACAGACCCCCCGTTATATTGGCTGAAGTAGACGAAGCGCTTGTTGACGAAGGACGGCTTGCAGGCGATTTCGACCGTGCAGTTGGTTCGGGAGATCGTCTGCGCGACGCCTGCGCCCAGGACGACGGGCTTGCAGTCGCCGGAGACGGTCCAGCCGTTGACGCCGTTCCACGAGAGCTTGGCGTCGCAGGCGCCGTCGAGGGAGGAGTCGCCCGCGAGGTTCTTCCACGTCGTCGCGGAAGGGACGTGGGAGCCGGTGCCGGCGTTGTCGATGCCGTCGTAGCATGCGACGAGTCCGCGCTGCACGTACAGGCGCGACGCGCCCGAGGCGGACGCGGACGGCGTCGCGGACAGCAGCAGCGCGGCGGACAGAAGGCTCGCGGTGCACCACCGGTTTGTTTCTTGGATCGAGGAAACGTTCATGGGCTTCTCCGTTGTTTTCCTTGCCGGGGAAGTCCTTCCGCGAACCGTTCGCGGCGTGGAACCGCCCCTTCAACGGGCAATGATAGGCCGCGCGGCGGTGTAAAACAATGATAAAGATTTGTTTGAAAATTACGTTTTTTGCTCACATGGCACGTTGCCGTTTTACAACCGTGCGGAACCGTACTAAGATCGTTTCCGTTTTCGACGCCATCCCCGTCCCGATCCCGTTTTCCGCACCGGACAAGGAAAAAATGAACCGCCGGCACGTCATGCTCATGATCGACCCGCCGATCCCGCAGAGGTTCGACGGCATCATGCGCCACGCGCGGGAGCGCGGGTGGCGCCTGACGCTCGCGAACCGGCTCGTGCGCGCGCCGATGGGCTGGGCCGGCGACGGGGCGCTCGTGACGCTGCGGCGCGACGCCGCGGTGGTCCGCTTCGCGGAGGATCTGCTGCGGCGCGGCATCCCTGTGGTGGACCTCACGTTGCACCGTCCGGACATCGCCGTGCCGCGCGCCGTGCCGGACTACGCCGGCGCCGGCCGTCTCGCCGCGCGGCATTTTGCGGACATCGGGCTGAAGCGCGCGGCGTGGTTTTCTACCGAGTGGTCGAACGTCCAGCGCCTTTTCCACGCCGGGCTTTCCGAGGGCTTGGCGGCTCCGCCGGAGCGGTTCGTCCTGTCGGAACTCGTGCCGCGGTCGCGGCTCGACGACCCGGACCGCTTCGCGGCGGCGATGGGGCCGCGCCTGCGCGCGCTTCCGAAGCCGGCCGGGCTTCTCGCGTACAACGACGAAGAGGCCGCCCGCCTGCTCGCGCTCTGCGCGGACGAGGGCCTGCAGGTCCCGGAAGAAATCGCGGTGCTCGGCATCGGCAACGACGCCTTCCTGTGCGAAAACCAGCCGGTGCCGCTTTCCAGCGTGGACGACGAGCTGGAAAAAAGCGGCCGCGCCGGCGCGGAGCTGCTGGAAACGCTCATGGACGGCGGTCCGCCGCCGCCCGGGCCGGTCCTCGTGCCGTGCACGCGCGTGTGGGCGCGGCGCTCGACCGACACGTTCGCCACCGGGAGCGCGGTCCTGCGGCGCGCGCTCGAAATCCTCACTTCGCGGCTCGCCTCGCCGCCGAGCATGGTGCAGCTTTCCGAGGAGGTCGGGGTCTCCCGCGCCACGCTCGACCGCCTGTTCCTGCGCGAACTCGGCCGTCCGGCGCACGCCGAGCTCCTGCGGCGGCGTCTCGCCAAGGCGAAAGAACTCCTCCGCGAAGGCGACCTGTCCGTCGGGAAGATTTCCGAAACCTGCGGCTTCTGCAACCCCGGCTACTTCGCCGCCGCCTTCGCGCGGGCCGAAGGCGTGCCGCCCCGCGCCTGGCGCGCGGCGGCGCGCGGGTAGGGCCGCGGCGGAACCCGCCGCCGGGCGCCGTCAGAGCCCGGCCTGGAGGACCGCGGAAACGAAGCGGGGCCTGCGGGAAAGGTCCGGGTGGGTGCGGACGGGCCCGAATCCGAGGTCGGCGAGGAGCTCCGAAACGGGCGTCGCCTGCCCGCTCTCGGCGTCGAGCTCCAGGTAGAGCTCGCCCTCCGGGGCGAGCAGGAGCCCGGCCTCCTCGCAGACCTGGCGCAGCACGTCCATGCCGTCCGCCCCGCCGTCGAGCGCGAGACGCGGCTCGTGGTCGCGGACCTTCGGATCCAGCCGGTCGCAGACGGCGCTCGGGATGTACGGCGGATTGGAGACGATGGCGTCGAACGACGCGGGCTCGAAGGCGTCCGCGAGGTCGAGCGCCGAGGCGTCCACGAACTTCACGCGGTCCGCCACGCCGAGCGCGGCGGCGTTCTCCGCCGCGAGCGCGAGGGCGTCCGCCGACACGTCCACGGCGGCGACGACGGCGCCCGGCAGCGCCCGCGCGAGCGCGATCGCGATGCAGCCGGAGCCGGTGCCGTAGTCCATGAGGCGCGGCGAAGCGGCGGCGCGGAGGCGCGGGGACGAGAGCGCGAGATCGACGAGCTGTTCCGTTTCGGGCCGCGGCACGAGCGCGCGCCGGTCCGTTTTCAGCGTGAAATCGCGGAAATCCCACTGCCCGAGCACGTACTGGAGCGGCTCGCCGGCGGCGACGCGGCGCGTGCCGCGCCCCATCGCGGCGGCGGCGGCCGGCGGAAACGGCAGGTCGAGGCGCTGCGCCACGGCCGGCCGGCCGCAGCGAAGGATGCGCGCCGCGAGATGCTCCGCCGTGGCGCGCGGGGAATCGACGCCGCGGCGCGAGAGAAACGCGGTCGCGGCGTCGAGCACCCACGAAAGCGGGCGGGCTTCTTCGGCCATCGATCCGGGGCGCCGCTAGAACGGCAGGTCGTCGAGCGAATCGTCCGCCGGGGCGGCGGGCGCCGGGGCGGGCGCCGCGGGCGGCGGGGCCGGATACGCGCCGGCGGCGGGATGCGGCGCCGGGGCGGGCATGCCCTCCGCGGGGGAGGAGGCGCCTTCCTTTTCGATGCGCCAGCCGCTGAGGTCCGTGTAGTGGCGGCCGTTGTACTCGCGGCCGCGGATGTCGAAGGAAACCTTCACGCGGTCGCCGACGGAAACGGCGTCGAGAAGGCGCGCGCGTTCGCGCGGGAAACTGAAGGAAAGTTCCTGCGGAAACCGCTGGTCGTCGTCCGACACGACGATGTCGCGCTTGGTGAATCCGCTGGGGAAGGTCTGGACGTCGCCAATCTGCTTGACGGTTCCGACGAGATCGTAACTGGGCATCGAATCATTCTCCGGTTTGCGGCCCCGGGCGGGGCACGTGTGCAAGACTCCGTCCGGCAACGTGCCGGACGCGGGACCGGATGTTATCCCATGTCCCGCCCGGAAATCAAGCGGAAAATGTGCTAGACTTCGCCCCCATGAAACGCTTTCTCCCCGCGGGCGCGTTTTTTTGCGCCGCGCTTTCGGTTTTCGCCGCGTCGGAACCCGACGCCTTCCGCGCCGTCTCGCAGTCGTTCCGGGACGGGGACGCCAAGACGGACGTGATGGCCGATTCGGCCGAGTACAGTTTCGCCAAGTCCGGTCCCGAAGCGAACTGGACGACGTTCAACGGCAACGTCGCGATCCGCCACAAGGGCTGGGAGCTGCGCGCCGACCGCATCCGCTACAACTCCGCCACCGGAGACGCGCAGGCGGTCGGCCACGTCGCGCTCGTCGGCGCGGACGGCACGCTCTGGAAGGGCGACAAGCTGACCGTGAACCTCCGCGAGAAGGCGGGGCGCGCCGACGGGATCGACCTCTACACGGCGCCGTTCCGCGTGCTCGCCGAAGACGGCGGCTTTTTCGTGCCGGCGTCCACCAACCAGGCGTACGTGATCCGCAACGCCACGCTCACCACCTGCACGAACGAGCCCGGCCGCTTCCACTGGTGCGTCCGCGCCGACCGCGCGCGCATCCGCCCGGGCGACGACGTGACCGGCTGGGGCGTCGTGCCGCGCCTCTTCGGCGTTCCGTTTTTCTACTACCCGTACTACTGGAAGGACCTCTCGCGCCACTACGGCTTCCGCTTCCAGCCCGGCTACACCCACAAGTGGGGCGCGTACCTGCTCTCCACGTACAAGCTCCCGATCGTCAACGACAAGGCCGAAAAGGCGTACGTCGATTCGTACACGTTCCTCGACTACCGCACCGAGCGCGGCGTCGGCTTCGGCGAGAAATTCTCCTGGGCGTTCGGCGAAGACGGCGACGAGTCGCACGGCTACCTCACCGGCTACATGGTGCCCGACGACGGAAAGCTCCCCGAGGTGCTCGACCAGGACGAAACGAACCGCCACCGCGTGCGCTTCCTCCACTACTGGAACGCGACGGACCGCGACCAGGTCCTCGCCCACGCGCTCTACGTCTCCGACAGCCGCGTGATGCGCGACTTCTTCCGCAAGGAGTGGCACCAGTCCGCCGACCCGGACAACTCCGCGTCCTACACGCACTACGGCGACGCGTTTTCGTCCGGCCTCACGGCGTCGTTCCGCCTCAACGACTTCTACGAACAGGTCGAGCGCCTCCCCGAGGCGTGGTTCTCGCTCAACGCGCTCGAACTCGGCGACACCGGCCTCTTCCTCGAAAACGACACCTCCGTCGCGTACCTCCACAAGCGCTTCAAGGAGGACGACCAGGTGAACGATTCCGACGGCAACCCGCGCCGCGT
>Ga0310691_10003436_pt1 | contig 19035 bp, 29 predicted proteins | sample 176DNAGHGlowgp2_FD_203887 | JGI IMG/M metagenome (GOLD analysis project Ga0310691, IMG submission 203887) | Sheep rumen microbial communities from Palmerston North, Manawatu-Wanganui, New Zealand - 1766 DNA GHGlow gp2 (v2) (version 2) | ecosystem: Host-associated > Mammals > Digestive system >...
CATAAGCGATCTTGTCCACATCGTGGGTAGACATACCCGGTTTGATCTGATCACGGCAAGCCTTGAATACCTCCTGCAGTATCTTGCCGGATTCCTTCATCAGTTCGAATTCTTCTTCTGTAAGAACTTCTATCATTAATCTCTCCAATTCTAAGGCTTTAGTTTAAGCCCAGCTTAGCAAGTCCTTCTTCGATATTCTTAATGCAGGTCTGGGAATCAACGTTATTGTTGCCTTCAACGAGGATCCCTCTTGCCTGATAGAAATCGATAAGGGGCTGCGTGTTTTCTTTGTATGTAGCAAGTCTCTTCGCTACTGTTTCTTCGTTATCATCACTTCTCTGGATCGTTCTGCCGCCGCAGGAATCGCAGACGCCGTCGACCTTGGAAGGCATATACTTGATATTGAAGCTTGCACCGCACTTCTCGCAGACTCTTCTTGTAGTGACTCTGTCCATGATTACATCATCATCTGTTACTACATAAACAACAGCATCGATCGCCGTGCCTGTCTTGGCGAGCATCTTGTCCAAAGCCTCAGCCTGTGCAATGTTTCTGGGGAAGCCGTCAAGGATGTAACCCTTGCTGCAGTCAGGATCTGACAATCTGTCCTCGACCATTCTGATAGTAACGTCATCAGGAACCAGTGCGCCCTGATCTATATAAGACTTAGCTTCGATACCCAGAGGAGTCTGCTCTTTGATATTGTATCTGAACAGATCGCCTGTAGAGATGTGTGCAAGGTCGTACTTTTCCTTAAGTACTGCTGCGCTTGTGCCTTTTCCGGATCCCGGTGCACCTAAGATAATGAGCTTCATGCAATGTCCTCTCTTTCTGTTATGTTCTTGAATACTTATTCTTACGTCTTGAATCTCTTCCGGCCTGCTTATTTGCTTCCTCATTCTCCTTGATGCCGTTATCGAGCAGGATCTTGGTCTCCATAAGACCGCCTGCCACAAGGATGCTCATAATGCCCACATGCCAGAAGATCCTGAAGGCGGGCGCAATGCTTATAAGCATCGGGACAACACTGAGTACGATAAGGAAGGTAGCTCCTGCCACATTGATATTGGTATATGTGGAGAGGAGGTACTGAGAGGTGGGCTTACCCGGCCTGATACCCTGGATATAACCGCCGTACTGCTTGATCTGGTTGGAGATATCAACAGGATTAAACTGTATCATTGCAAATATGTATGTAAATATGGATACAAAGATCACATACATTACTATAAATACAGGATTAGATGTATATTCGCCTGCACCGAGAGCTACGCCCTGATCCGGCTTGGAAGATACCGTAACTGCAACAGATGCAAACAGAAGGTTTATTGTCATGGCATATACGATAGGCATTATTCCCGCCTGAGTTACCTTGACGGGGATCACCTGATTCTGCATGCCATACTGTTTCATGCCTACGGTCTTCTTCTGGAAGAGGATCCTGAGTTTCTTCTCTCCGAGGTTTACAAATACTGCGAATATAACAAATCCCAGGAATACTACTGCGAGCACTATAGGAACGATTATCCTGAGGCTTCCCTCATTGGATGAAGCTGCCTCCCTGAACATATGTGGCAGAGCTCTTACTATAGAAGCAACAAGTACTATCGTTATTCCGTTACCTAACCCCTTGTTGTTGAGAAGCTCGATGCACCATCCGCAGAAAGCAGCTCCAATAGCAACGCATAAGACTGCAATCACAAAAGCGAGCCAGTAATTGATCTGGGTGGATACGGTATTTCTTGCACCTACAACAAACAACACAGCATAGATGATATCCATGCCGATGGCAACAAATCTTGTGATCTTGGTTATTACCTTACTGCCCTCGTCACCCTTCATGGCAAGATCCCTGAGCCTCGGGACAGCCAGTGTCGCGATCTGCATTGCGATCGAGGCCACAAGGAAGGGATAGATCCCTAAAGAAGTGATCGCACCGTTAAATAAAGCCTTGCCGCTGATAACATTGAGCATGAGTCCCCAGTCTCCCCAGAGTCTCACATGTTCGCATATAGCGCTGTGGGACAGTCCCGGGATAGGGACAAGAGTCATTACATACATAGCTGAAACTATAAGGAATGTGAACAGGATCTTCTTCTTGAGACCCGGCACCTTATATGCTTCGGTTAAAGTTGACATTAATAAGTACTCCTTAATCGCATAAATATAGCCTTTGTATTATATCGCATCCTGCGCAAATTTAAAGTGAAACAATAAATCCGCGTCTCCCAAATGGGAAACGCGGATATTGATTCAAAGTTAACCCTTGATCTTACCTCTTGCCTGTCTTGATGGTGAGGTTGTCTAAGAATCCCTTAGGAGACCTGACTTCGAGTTCACCCTCGATCTGGACAATAAGGTCATTGGCAACACCTGTAAGGATCAGTACTGATGTACCTGCGAACCAGACATTCTCGAATCCTGTAAGAATACCGATAACCGTAGGAACGATACATACAAGGATAAGGAATACTGCCTCGATCCAGTTAAGTCTGCCTGCTGTAGCCTTGATAAAGTCTGTAGTAGGCTTTCCTGCTCTGATACCGCTTATCGTACCGCCATTCTTGTTGATGTTGTTTGCGATCTCTACCGGATGGAACTGGATCGCAGAGTAGAAGAATGTGAATGCGATGATAAGCAAGAAGTATGCGATGTAATACCAAACGCTGCCTGTAAAGTCACGGAGCCATACGATGAACCCGTTGGTGCTGCTCGTGAAGAACAGTGATGTTACGATCTGCGGAACTGCAAGAAGTGACATCGCAAAGATTACAGGCATAACACCGGACATATTTACCTTGAGGGGTATATAGTCCCTGTTTCCGCCACGCTGCTGTCTGCCGATAACCTTCTTGGAGTACTGAACAGGAATCCTTCTCTCTGCATTCTGTACAAAGAGAACGAATACGATGATGAGTACGGATACCAAGGCAACGGCTAAGAATACAAGCAGTCCGATGAGGATACCTGCAACAGCGGAATCAAACTTACCGCTGATCTCTACTGCTTTGAGGTAGAGAGTCTGAGCCATCTGGGGCAGTCTGGTAACGATACCTGCAAAGATTATAAGGGATACACCGTTTCCGATACCCTTATCGTTGATCTTCTCACCTAAGAACACGACCATAGCCGCGCCTGCGGTGAAGGATACGACGATGAGTGCTGCGTTGATCCATGTCGGAAGACTTGCGATCATTGCAGAACGTGTTGAGTAGCAGAACAGGCAGGACTGAACAAATGCAAGTCCGATAGCCGAATAACGGGTGATCTTGTTCATCTTCTTACGGCCGGACTCACCCTCTTTGGACATATCCTCAAGGGCGGGGATTACGACTGTAAGGAGCTGAATGATGATGGAAGCGTTGATGTAAGGCGATACACCCATGGAGAGTATCGAGGCGTGGTAAAGACCGCCGCCCGATATGATATCCATGATGCTTCCGAGCTGTCCCCACTGTCTGACGAGATTTGTAAATGTCTCGCCGTCAAGTCCGGGAACCGGTACAAGACCGCCCAGCATAAACAGGCCTAAGATCATGAAGGTATAGAGCAGTCTCTTACGTATTGATTCAACACGCAGAGCGTTTACTGCAGTATCAAAAATACCGTTCATGCCTATTATACCTCCGTAGCTGTGCCTCCGGCACTTTCGATCTTCTCCTTAGCTGCCTTTGTGAACTTAACAGCCTTAACGTCGAGCTTCTTTGTGAGCTCACCGTTACCTAAGATCTTGACGCCGTCGTTAACCTTGGGAAGTGAGATGATGCCCTTATCTGCAAGAGCCTGTGCTGTTACCTCACTGCCGTTATCGAATGCTTCAAGATCAGAAACATTAACTTCGATATACTGAGGTGCGAAGCGCTTGTTGTTGAAGCCTCTCTTAGGGAGACGTCTGTAAAGCGGCATCTGACCACCTTCGAAACCGGGACGAACACCGCCACCAGAGCGTGCGTTCTGACCCTTATGTCCACGGCCTGCAGTCTTGCCGTTGCCGGAACCGGGACCGCGACCCTTACGATAAGCAATCTCGTTGCCGGCAGAAGTCATTTCGTTGAGTTTCATATCTTCTATAGACCTCCGTTAAATTTCTTCGCAAGCTACATAGTGCGAAGCGGTTGTAACCATTCCGCGGATAGCCGCATTGTCAGCCTTCTCAACAGACTGACCGATCTTCTTAAGGCCAAGAGCTGCGATAGTAGCCTTTTCCTTAGATCTAGCCTTGTTGGTACTCTTTACCAATGTGATCTTTAAATTACCCATTTGTAAAAGTCCTCCTTACTTGATCTCGTTAATGGTCTTACCGCGAAGTCTTGCAACCTCTTCAACGGACTTAAGTCCCTTAAGACCTTCGATAGTTGCATTAACCATGTTGTTCGGATTGTTGGATCCGATAGACTTTGTACGGATATCCGTAATACCTGCGAGCTCGCAAACTGTTCTTACGGGACCGCCTGCGATAACACCGGTACCTGAAGCAGCCGGCTTCATAACGATCTTGGATGCTGAGAATTCACCGATTGTCTCGTGAGGGATAGTACCGTTTGCTATGGAAACAGTAACGATATTCTTCTTAGCTTCCTCGATGCCCTTTCTGATAGCATCCGGAACCTCAGTAGACTTACCGATTCCCTTACCAACGCGGCCTTTCTTGTCACCAACGACAACTAAAGCTGCGAAACGCATATTCTTACCGCCCTTAACAGTCTTGGAGACACGGCCGATGTGAATTACTCTTTCCTCGAATTCTTTCTCTTCTCTGGATTTGTTCTTAGAATCAAAAGCCATTAAAATTCTCCTCCTGTATTAGAAATTAAGGCCGGCCTGTCTTGCTGCCTCAGCAAGTGCCTGGACTCTTCCGTGATAAAGATATCCGCCGCGGTCGAAGACTACGTCCTTGATATCCTTAGCGATTGCGCGCTCTGCAACAAGCTTGCCTACTGCTGTAGCTGCTTCGATGTTGCTGCCGTTCTTTAAGTCGCCCTTTATCTCCTTGTCAAGAGAGCAAGCTGATACAAGTGTAACACCTGCTACATCATCGATGACCTGAGCATAAATGTGGCTGTTGCTTCTGTATACACAGAGTCTGGGGCAGTCTGCTGTGCCTGAGATCTTCTTTCTGACACGAGCATGCTTTCTAATACGAATCTTATTCTTATCAATCTTACCTATCATGTCGATCTGCCCTCCTTACTTACTTCTTAGCACCAGTCTTGCCTTCCTTGATGATAAGGTGCTCGCCGGCATACTTAATACCCTTGCCCTTATAAACATCAGGAACTCTGAGGCTGCGGATCTTTGCTGCAGTCTCACCTACAAGCTGCTTGTCGGCGCCAGAGACAGATATAACATTATCCTTAACGTCGATCGTGATTCCCTCGGGCTCAGCCATCTCGATAGGATGAGAATAACCAAGGTTGAATATAACCTTATTGCCCTGCTTTGTAGCTCTGTAACCTACACCATTGATCTCGAGGTTCTTTGTGAATCCCTCAGATACGCCGATGACCATGTTATTGATCAGGGCTCTTGTGAGACCATGGAGTGCTCTGTGATTCTTGTCATCAGAGGGACGCTCTACAATGATCTCCGCGCCTTCCTGCTTAACACTGATGTCGGGGTGGAAATCGAGCTCGAGTGTGCTCTTAGCACCCTTTACAGTAATGTGATGGCCGTCGATCTTTACATCAACGCCCGCAGGAATAGCAATCGGTTTTCTACCAATTCTTGACATAAATAATTCCTCCTGCTCTTAAGATTAAGCTCCCGTATGGTATGTCGCCAGCACGGGGCGTTTCAGAGATGTATAAACATCTTAAAGGTAACCTGTAAGGCTACCTTATAAGACATTATTACCAAACGTATGCGAGAACTTCGCCGCCGATTCCGAGCTTTCTTGCTTCCTTATCGGTCATAACACCCTTGGAAGTAGAGATGATAGCGATACCGAGACCGCCAAGTACTCTGGGGAGCTCTTCCTTGCCTGCGTATGTACGGAGACCGGGCTTAGAAATTCTCTTAATGCCTGAGATAACATGCTTTCTGCCGGAATACTTGAGGGTTACCTTGATGATACCCTGTGTATTGCCCTCGAGGCACTCGAATCCTTCGATGTAGCCCTCGTCCAGTAAGATCTGAGCGATAGCCTTCTTCATATTGGACTGCGGTATCTCTACAGTAGCGTGGCCTGCTGAGCCAGCGTTGCGGATTCTCGTAAGCATATCTGCAATTGCATCTGTAATCTGCATTATTCTTTCCTCCTGTTTAATTGACAGTTAATTTTAGGGGATTCTTACCAGCTGGCTTTGCGAACGCCGGGGATCTCGCCCTTGTAAGCCGCATCACGGAAGCAAAGACGGCAGATGCCGTACTTGCGAATGTAACCGTGAGGTCTTCCGCAGAGCTTGCAGCGGTTGTGCTGCTGAGTTGAGAACTTGGGCGTCTTCTGTGACTTAAGAATCATTGACTTCTTTGCCATTTATAATATCCTCCAAATTATTTACGGAAAGGCATGCCCATGAGCTGAAGCAGCTCGAATGCCTCTTCATCTGTACCGGCAGTCGTTACGATGATGATGTCCATACCACGGATCTTGTCGATCTTATCGTAATCGATCTCAGGGAACATGAGCTGCTCCTTGATACCCATAGCATAGTTACCGTGACCATCGAAAGAGTTGGGGTTGATGCCACGGAAGTCGCGGACACGGGGAAGAGCGATGCTGATGAGCTTATCGAGGAAGTAATACATGTTCTCGCCTCTTAAAGTTACCTTACAACCGATCTTCATGCCCTCTCTGAGCTTGAAAGCTGCGATGGACTTTGTGGAAACTGTTGCGATAGGCTTCTGGCCTGCAATAATTCCCATATCGCGCATAGCAGAATCCAAAGCCTTCGGGTTATCCTTAACCTCGCCGACACCCATATTGAGAACGATCTTGTCGATCTTGGGGATCTGCATGCTTGAGCTGTACTTAAACTTCTCCTGAAGGGCAGGTGCTACTTCAGATGTGTACTTATCCTTTAATCTGGACATCTAATTACTCTCCCTTCTTTGCCTTGGATACGGTGTCGATAACTTCACCGGATCTCTTTGCGATTCTTGACTTGGAACCGTCTTCGTTGATCCTGTAGCCAACTCTTGTAGGCTTGCCTGTCTTAGCGTCAACGAGCATTACGTTGGAAGCATCGATAGATCCTTCACGCTCGATCCTGCCGCTGGGTGCGCCCTGAGTCCTGGCCTTCTGGTGCTTTGTTACCATGTTAACGCCTTCAACGAACACTCTGCCCTTCTTAACGTCAACGCCGATAACCTTGCCCTTAGCGCCCTTGTCCTTACCGGAAATAACGATAACCTCGTCACCATTCTTAACATGAATACTCTTAGCCATTGTTATTCCTCCTTAAAGAACTTCCGGTGCAAGAGATAAGATCTTCATATAATCCTTGTCTCTTAACTCTCTCGCGATGGGTCCAAAAATACGTGTTCCACGCGGGTTCTTATCTTCCTTGATGATAACTGCAGCGTTCTCGTCGAACTTGATGTAGGATCCGTCAGCACGTCTTACGCCCTGCTTGGAACGAACTACTACAGCCTTAACAACATCACCCTTCTTGACCATACCGTTAGGAGCTGCGCTCTTAACGGAGCAAACGATTACATCACCGATGTTGGCGTACTTTCTCCAAGAACCGCCAAGAACCTTGATGCAAAGAAGCTCGCGTGCTCCTGTGTTGTCGGCAGATCTAAGTCTGGATTCAACCTGAATCATGATATATCCTCCTTAACTCTCTGCTTACTTAGCCTTTTCAATGATCTCGACAAGTCTCCAACGCTTATCCTTGGAGAGAGGGCGAGTTTCCATAACCTGAACCTTGTCGCCGATGTGCGCAGTATTCTCTTCGTCATGCGCCTTGAGCTTGTAGGTTCTCTTCATAATCTTTCCGTAGATAGGGTGCTTAACGTGCTCTATAACGGAAACTGTAATTGTCTTATCCATCTTGTCGGATGAAACGATACCGACTCTGGTCTTTCTAAGATTTCTTTCAGCCATTTGAGCCGCCCCCCTTACTTATTAGCAGCGAGTTCCTGCTCGCGCTTGATTGTCATAACTCTAGCGATATCACGCTTAACCTGAGCGATCTGCGCAGGGTTCTCGAGCTGATTTGTCGCATGCTGGAAGCGAAGCTTAAAGAGTTCTTCCTTGAGAGAAGAAAGCTCGCTGTTCAGCTCTTCAGTTGACATTTTACGAATATCTTCAACCTTCATTTATGCTTCCTCCTTCTCTCTTGCTACGAACTTTGTCTTGCAGGGAAGCTTGTGGCCTGCAAGTCTCATTGCTTCTCTTGCGTCTTCCTCGGTTACACCGGCGATCTCGAATAATACTCTGCCCGGCTTAACAACTGCGCACCAATACTCGTTTGCAGCCTTACCTGAACCCATTCGGACCTGAGCAGGCTTCTTGGAAACAGGCTTATCAGGGAAGATCTTGATCCAGACCTTACCGCCTCTCTTAACGTGTCTGTTGATCGCGATACGGGCAGCTTCGATCTGATTTGACTTGATCCAGCAGGGTTCAAGAGCCATGAGGCCGTAATCACCGTAGGAAACGAAGTTTCCGCGGGAAGCCTTACCCTTCATGCGGCCTCTCTGCTGCTTTCTGTACTTTGTTCTCTTAGGAAGTAACATTAAGCTTTTCCTCCTTCGCCGTTAGCGCCGGTCTTCTTGTCGAAAACCTCGCCCTTATAGATCCACACCTTAACACCGATACGGCCGTAAGTTGTGTCTGCTTCAGCAAAACCATAGTCGATATCTGCACGGAGTGTCTGAAGCGGGATTGTACCCTCGTGATATGTCTCGGATCTTGCGATCTCTGCGCCGCCAAGACGGCCGGAGCACTTAGCCTTTATACCGAGAACGCCCTGCTGCTTCATTGCAAGCTGCATAGATCTCTTCATTGCTCTTCTGAAGCTCTGACGGTTCTCAAGCTGAGAAGCGATGTTCTGAGCTACCAGAGTAGCGTCTGAATCAGAATTCTTGATAACTTCGATATCAACTGTGAATGTTCTCTTCTGATCCTTCTTAACGTTCTTGTTGAACTCTTTGTTAAGAGCATCCTTAAGCTCCATCCTGCCGGAACCCTTATCACCGCCAACCAGTGAAGGTCTTGCAGTTCTAACGATTACGTTGATCTTGTCGTTGCCCTTACGATCGATGATGATCTCGGATACACCGGCAACGTTGCTGCGGCTTTCATCAACAGGCTTCTTGGAGTTCTTTCTTGCGATAGGCTCGATTGCCTTGAATACGAACTCGCGGATCTTTCTGTCTTCAACGAGAGTATCGCCGAACGTCTTCTTATCAGCATACCAATGAGCATTCCAGTCATCGATAACGCCTACTCTTAAACCATGCGGGTTAACTTTCTGACCCATGCGAATTCCTCCTTATACTCTTTCTTTGAGAACAACTGTGATGTGGCTTGTTCTCTTCTTGATCGAACTTGCAGATCCTCTGGCCCTGGGGATGTAACGCTTAAGTACAGGACCCGGATTAGCAATGGCAGTCTCTACATAAAGGTTCTCTCTGTTAAGACCGAAGTTGTTAACAGCGTTAGACTCAGCTGACTTAAGAACCTTGGCAATAACCGGAGATGCTGCCTTAGGTGTATATGTGAGGATTGCATAAGCATCGTCAAGGGACTTACCCTTAATGAGATCAGCAACAACTCTTACCTTACGGGGAGCGATCCTGATGTACTTTGCCGTAGCAATACCCTGATCCCTGCCCATACCGAGAAGCTTTCTCTGCTTCTTGGTGGGAGTGGGAAGCTTGTTAGATTTCTTCGAGGGAGCCGCATAAGCCTTAAGAATCTCTTCGCGGTTGTTCTCGATATTATCTCTGCTCAAAATAATCTTTTCCACGATGCTCCTCCTTAGTTCTTAGCTGACTTCTCATTGCTGGTGTGGCCGCCGAACTTACGTGTAGGAGCGAACTCACCGAGCTTGTGGCCAACCATGTCCTCTGTAACATATACAGGTACATGCTTGTGACCGTCGTAAACAGCAATTGTATGGCCTACGAATTCAGGGAATATTGTAGAAGATCTTGACCATGTCTGGATGATGTTCTTGTCGCCAGACTCGTTCATAGCCTGAACCTTCTTCATGAGAGCGTCCTGAACGTAAAAGCCCTTTTTAGTTGATCTACTCATTTGACGCTACCTCCTTAACCCTTTCTGCTCTTTACAATGAACTTGCTGGACTGCTTCTTCTTATTACGTGTCTTCTTACCGAGAGTAGGAACACCCCAAGGTGTAACAGGGCCGGGAAGACCGATAGGTGACTTACCTTCACCACCGCCGTGAGGGTGGTCATTAGGGTTCATTACGACACCTCTTACAGAAGGTCTGACGCCTGCATGTCTTGACTTACCTGCCTTACCGAGCTTGACATTCTCATGCTCAGCGTTGCCGATCTCACCGATCATTGCGCGGCAAACCTCGGATACGAGACGAACCTCACCGGAAGGAAGGCGGATCTGTGCGTAGCCATTCTCCTTAGCCATAAGCTGTGCGGAAGCACCTGCTGTTCTGACCATCTGAGCACCCTTACCGGGGTGAAGCTCTACGCAGCAGATTACTGTACCAACAGGGATTGCTGAGATAGGGAGCACATTACCTGTAAGGATATCTGCGCCTGCACCGGACTCAACTACATCGCCAACCTTAAGGCCTGCAGGAGCCAGGATATATGACTTAGAACCGTCAACATACTGGATGAGTGCGAGGTAAGCTGTTCTGTTAGGATCGTACTCGATTGCCTTAACTGTAGCCTTAACGCCTTCCTTATTTCTCTTCCAGTCAATGATTCTGAGCTTTGTACGGTTACCGCCGCCGATGTGGCGAACAGTGATGCGGCCATAAGAGTTACGTCCGCCTGTCTTCTTTCTAGCCTTAAGAAGACTCTTCTCAGGAGCTTTCTTGGTAAGTACGGAATAATCCGCAACTGCCATCCCTCGAACTGCCGGAGAAGTAGGCTTAAATGTTTTAACTGCCATTATCTAGATCCTCCTTTACTGGCCGAAACCGAATTCTTCGATGGATGTCTTGTACTTAGCACCATTGTCGGTAGCCTTGCCACCCTTGCCGAGGAAAGAAGTTGCCTTACCCTCAGTATCGATAGTAACAATGGCCTTCTTGTAAGAAGCTGTCTTACCGAGCTGGTAACGCTGACGCTTTACCTTACCGTCGAAGTTAGCGATATTAACGCTTGTTACCTTAACGCCGAAGAGTTTCTCAACAGCGTCCTTGATCTCTGTCTTGCCTGCCTGGGGAGCAACGATAAATGTGTACTTACCCTGATCTGTGATCATCATTGACTTCTCAGTGATGACAGGCTTAATGATTACGTCATAGGGTGTCTTCATGTGTAGACCTCCTCAATCTTCTCAACAGCAGCCTTTGTAGCAACAAAGCTGTCGTACTTTAAGATGTCGAAAACATTGATCGTGTTGACATAAGCTGTCTTAACGTCCTTGATGTTTCTTGCGGAAAGTACTGCATTCTTGTCGCTTGTCTCAAGAACGATGAGAGAGGAAGAACCTGCTCCGATGTCCTTAAGAGCCTTGGCAACTGTAGCTGTCTTTATCTGCTCAAGATTCAGATCTTCCAGAACGATCATCTTGGAATCAGCAACCTTGGAAGAGAGAGCTGACTTAAGAGCAAGTCTTCTTACCTTCTTAGGTACTGTGTAAGAGAAAGATCTGGGGTTGGGTCCGAAGATTACGCCGCCGCCAACATACTGAGCGGAACGTGTGGAACCATGTCTTGCACGACCTGTTCCCTTCTGTCTGTAGGGGCGCTTTCCGCCACCTGATACTTCGGATCTTGTCTTTGTCTTCTGTGTGCCCTGACGACGGTTAGCGAGCTGGTTTCTAACTACGATGGACATTGCATCCTTGTTAGGCTCAATGCCGAAGATCTCGTCAGAAAGTTCCATCGAACCCGTAACGGCACCGCTGAGATTTTTTATATCAATTTTAGCCATTATTCAAGTCCTCCGCTTATTTAACCGACTTAACCGTGTTGCTTACTGTGACAACGCCGCCCTTAGGACCCGGAACAGCACCTCTTAATACGAGGATTCCTCTCTCGCCGTCAACCATAACTACGCTTAAGTTCTGAACTGTGCAGTTAACTGCACCCATATGTCCAGGCATCTTCTTGCCGGGAACAACTCTACCCGGTGTGGAAGTAGCGCCCATTGAACCGACTCTTCTGTGGTACATGGAGCCGTGGCCTGAAGGACCACCCTTCTGTCCGTGACGCTTGATGTTACCCTGGAAGCCCTTACCCTTGGAAACGCCGGATACGTCAACGTGATCGCCAACTGCGAACATGTCGGATACCTTGATCTCCTGGCCAAGTGCATACTCCTCGTCGGGTGTGAACTCGCGGATATATCTCTTTACCTCTACGTCAGCCTTCTTGAACTGACCCTTGTCCGGCTTATTCACGAGCTTCTCGCGAATAGAACCTGATGCGACCTTGCAGGCATTGTAGCCATCGGTCTCGACCGTCTTGTTCTGGAGCACGTACATAGGCTCGCAAGCAATAACGGTTGCCGGGATTACATTACCGTTCTCATCGAACAGCTGTGTCATGCCGGCTTTTTTGCCAATGATGAATTTGCTCATTCTTTCTTCCTCCTGTTTTGGTTATTGGTTCGCCTTTTGTGTCCGGCGGCGAACATGACCGCAAAGCTTTGGTATTGGCAGCCTCAGCTTTGCCATATGCCCTGCATATCTCTATATAAGTAAATTATTTGATCTTTACTTCAATAGAAACGCCTGCAGGTAAATCAAGCCTGCCTACAGTATCCATCGTCTGTGCGGAAGGTGTGTAGACATCGATGATCCTCTTGTGTGTTCTCTGCTCAAACTGCTCACGGGAATCCTTGTTTACGTGGGGTGAACGAAGGATAGTGATGATCTCCTTATCTGTAGGAAGGGGAATCGGACCTGAGAAGCTTGCACCCTCTCTTGTGAGTGCGTCAACGATGAGCTTTGCGCTGTCGTCTAAGAGCTTGTGGTCGTAAGCCTTGAGCTTGATCCTGATCATGTTTGACTTTGTTGCCATTTTTCTGGTCTCCTTTAAGCTATTATTTTGTCTCAACCTTTATGGGCGTGTCTTTGTGCTTCATTCAAAAACCCAGTTGACCAGTTACTGTTATAAACAGCACTTTGGGGCTCCGGGCAAGTGTCTATGTTACACAAGCTTCGTCTGTTTGGTTCAGACAATCGCAGGGGATCTTTGTCCCTGCTGGCTCCTTCTGAGTTACCCGCCTCCAAACTAAGCTTAAGTCCGGGGCGGCAATCTCCGAATTCACTGCCATTACGCGCAGCCATGCTGACGCGCAAGAGAGATTTTACTATCCGTTATGGGTTTTTGCAAGTGTTTTTTCTGTTTTATTGAAAAAAGTTGGAAAGATCAGCAGCTGCCGATGAGCTCCCCTATATCTTCGGGGGTAAAATGATAGCTCTTATTGCAGAAATGACACTGTGTATCTATACCTTCGCCATCTTTGACCAGCTCTTCGAGCTCTTTCCTGCCGAGTGCTATAAGCCCTTCGCTCATACGGTACTTGCTGCAGGTGCATTCAAATGATACAGGCGATCCTGACAGATATTTAAGATCCGGATCTCCCATAAACAGGTCAAGTATCTTGGCAGGGGTAAATCCCTCCTGCTGAAGGAATGATATCTCCGGGAACTCTTTGGCTCTTGCTTCAAGGTAGCTTATCTCCTTCTCACCTGCCCCCGGCAAAAGCTGGATCATAAGACCGCCGCTGTGGGTGACCTCGCCCTTTTCGATAAGGACGCCGAGAGAGACTATTGAAGGAGTCTGCTCCGATTTAGCCAGATAGTATGTAAAATCTTCTGCGATCTCACCTGATATGAGCTCGGTCGAACCAACATAAGGCTCTTTGAGTCCTATGTCCCTTATGACCGTAAGGGTTCCCTCACCTACTGCTGCACTGACATTTACCTTGCCCGGCCTGTAGTATTCCGTGGGGATGTCATTTTCAAGAGGATATGCCCTGACCTTGTATCCGTATTCCGTAACGCAGGTGATCCCGCCCAGAGGCCCGGACCCCCTCAAAATGGTGGTCTGCTTATCTGTAGGGCGCTTCATCGATTCTGATATCAGAAGGGATCCTGTAACAAACCTTCCCAGAGCACAGGAAGCGCTGCTGGATGTCTTATGGATATCACAGATATTCCTTATGGTCTCGGTTGTATTTATGGCAATGCATTTAACAAGACCGCCCAAGCCTTCGGCGATCACGATATGGTCTTTAGTCTCATCTTCCGGTATGCCCGGCACATAGTATGGATTATCGTTCATATCATTCCTTTATATATACCATGAAGGTTCTTTCTTCGTCTTCTGATAAAGTGCCCGCAAGCTTAAGCCCTGCACTGTTTGCCATCTGCTCAAGCTCTTCCATAGGATAGTACTTCTCAACGAGGTCGCCGTCAAATCTGTCGTACGCACCGTCTGCTCTTAATGTAAAGAACGTGAGCTCGGCGGTATTGATCCCCGTCTCCCTGTCGTATCTGTTGAGCCAGAGTAAGGTGAAATCCTCGTAATCCTCGTAGAAGATATTGTCTCCCAAGGTCTCTTCCAAATGCTTTTGCGTGATCACGTCGAAAATGAACACGCCGCCCGAATTAAGATAAGCCGAGACTTTGCTGAAGATCCTCTTAAGAGCCACTTCGTCCGTTATGTGATCTAAAGTATCGAGCAAAGACAGGAAGCAGTCGCATTTTTGGGGGATCTCAAAGTCCGTGATGTCTTGAAGGCTCCATAAGATCTTCCCTTCCGGATCTTTGGAAGAAGCGAAGGCGAGCATGCCTTCAGCTGAATCGATTCCCGTTATGGAATACCCCTTATCTGCAAGAAGGACATCTACAGAGCCGGTTCCGCAACCGAGATCGGTTATCGTCTTGCACTCTATAGAAGAATATTTCTTAATAAGACCGTCAAGGAGGTCTGCCCAGTGAGGGCAATCCATATCGCTCTGCATCTCATCGTAATGCATCGCGAGCACGTCGTAGAAGTTATATTCCATATCAGGGCAGATAATCCAGCGGATTGTAGCGGGTGCCGTTGACTCTTACTTCGAAGTGGAGATGTGAGCCTGTGGATGTACCTGTGCTGCCCATCTCGCCTATAGCCTGACCTGCGGATACCGTCTGACCTACGCTTACCGTTATGTCTCTTGCGTGACCGTAGAGTGTAGTAACTCCGTTGCCGTGGTCAATTATGCAGTAGTTGCCGTAGCCCGAGCCGCCCGTGTTTCGTCCTTCGACAGGCTCAGATACGGAAATAACCGTGCCGGATGCTGCTGCCATAAGGGTTGAGCCATAACCTGCCGCTATATCGATACCGGTATGGAGCTTCCACGTACCGTATACGGGATGCCATCTGTAACCGAAATATGAGCTTACATATCTTGTGTTTGTTGGCCAGACAAAGGATACGCTGACCGAAGGTGAAGCAGGAAGCGACGGAGCTCCGTTCGAAGAAGATGCCGGTGTGGGCGTCGGAGTTGCCGTTGCTGCAGGCGCGTCACCTGAAGAAGAAGTCGGATCGGTTGAAGATGTTGCCTGCGTAGCTTGAGTCTCAGGTACGGGCGTAGGTGTTGCCTGCTGGGCTGCATACTGATCCTGCAATGACCTTACCTGATCGTCCATGCTGTCTGCATAAGCAGAGAGCTGATCTTCCTGCATCTGCCAGGATGACAGCTGCGTGGATACATCGGATAAAGTATCCTCTGTTGTTGCGATGAGGACCGCAAGTTCGTCTAACTGACGCTGCTTCTCATCTGCCACGGCCTGCATGTCCTCAGCTTCCTGGAGCTTGATCTCCTTCTGGAGCTCTGCATCGTCTAAAGCGATCTGCATCTGATCTATTGCCTGAACATCGGAATCGGCTATAAGAGTGATTATCTCCATATTGGTAAAGAATCCGGCCAGATTATCTGATTCCAGCAGGACCTCGAGAGTAGACTTGTTCTGATATTCGAACATTACGGATACTCTCTCCTGGAAGAGGAGCTGCTGGGCAGCAAGTGTCTCTTCAGCCTGGATATAGTCGTCTAAGGCCTGAGCCTTTGCTTCGAGCGCTGCTTCGAGCTGCGCTGCGATAAGCTCGTACTGTGCCTTCTGGGCTTCGTTAGCTTCGTTAAGATCAGCAAGCTCGCCGGTGAGCCTGTTTCTCTCAGTCCTGAGCTGGCTTACCATGTTTGAAGCGTGCTGAGCCTCGGCTCTTGCATTATCACGCTCCTGCCTTGCCTGATCGATGTCCTCCTCCGAGACCTCGTAGTTTATGAAGGTTTCGTAAGTCCTGGAACCTGCTATCAGGGGCCTCGTAAGAGCATAGAGGACTCCAAAGGCCACTATGGTTGCAATAAGGCAGGCAAGTCCCGGCTTTAAGAACTTCTTATATATACGGTCTTCGCGCTCGAAGACATCTTCAAGATATTGCTTATACTCTGACATATTTCCTCACCGATATTCCTGAACCGACGGATCCTATTATAACGCCCATCAGGAGCAGTATTATCAGTTCGTGCCACATAAAGCTCCTTGTGGGGATCAGGGCGTAAAAAGAAGACTGGGATATCTGCGCCATCATATTGTGGAAGACCTGCCTGTATATGAGCACGGTCATTATCCATGCGCAGAGTGCGCTTATCACGCCTACTATAGCGCCCTCGGTTATATAAGGAAGTCTTATATAGTTATTAGTGGCGCCGACAAACTTCATGATCTCGATCTCATTTGCTCTTGAGTAAACAGAGATCCTGACCATGTTGGATATTATGAACAGTGATATAAGGAACAGGATAACAAAGGCTACAAGAGTCGTGATATTGACTATCCTGCTGGCCTTGGTAAGGAAGTTCATTACCCTGCTCTCCTGAGAGATCTTGGATATACCGTCTAATGTTGAGATAGATGCAACTATGCTGTCAGCAAGCGCAGGATCCGACAGCCTTATGCTGAATGTATAAGGCAGGTACATATTGTAGTCAAAATCATCTAACAGGGAGGCAGACGAACCCAGGTTTGCCTTGAAGTCATTGTAGTTCTCTACCGGTGATTTCTTCGTATATTCAATGATATTCGGGTTGTTTGCAAGGCTCTGCTCCACCTGAACGAGCTGCTCTTCTGTGCACTGCAGCTTCATGTAGATCTCAATAGGCGGTTTCTGGGACAGCTTGGTCATAATGGCTCTTGCATTGACTGAGAATATAAAGAACACGCCCATTATGATCAGCATCAGGAGTATGGTCGTAATAGATGCAACAGTAACGAGGGGGTGCCTGATAATGCCCCTGATACCCTCTTTTACTGAATTGAAAAAAGCTCTTAAACTCATCAGTCGTCATCCTCCGGGATATAATCCGGATCATCGCCAGGGTCCTGATCTTCGGACTTTTTGTTCTTCTTGGCAAGTTTAGCCTGACGCTTGGCTTCGCGCTTTGCTTCCTTTGCAAGTCTCTTTGCCTCGCGGCTCGATATGGCAGGTTCTTCTGCCTTAGGCTCAGGGATCTCTTTTATATCTTCTTCTGAGATCATCTCGCCGTCACCAAATACAAAACCGCTATCAGGAGTCTCAGGTATTTCCTCAGTTTCTGTGATCTCTTCTTGGACAGGCTCTATTGCAGGTTCCTCAGGGATATATGTTTCTTCGGTAAGATCCTGATAGAAGACTTCTTCAGTAGGGATTTCAGCCTCAGATCCTACTATCTCTTCGGTTTCAGGCGCCTGCTCCGGCTGCAGGATCTCCGAAGGGATCTCCTCGTCTTCAAATGCAACAGCGGGAGGTATATTTACCACAACAGGCTCGTCATCTCCAAAGGCAAGACCTGCCTCTTCAGAAGCTTCGCTATATACTGCATCGTCACCGAATGCAGGTGCGCCAGGCTGAGCCATAATGGGAGCAGGGAGGGGCTGAATGTTCTCCTCTTCTTTGTTATAGCCGCTGCTCTTCTCATCTCTTACGATCAGGCCCTGATCGATCTCTATTACCCTCTGCTTCATGCGGTCTACCAGATTGCTGTCATGAGTGCAGATTATTACCGTGGTCTTATATCCTGCCATACCGTTGCGGTTAAGATCCAGGAGCATAGCCATTATGCTCTCCGATGTATCAGGATCAAGATTGCCTGTAGGCTCGTCTGCTACGATAAGCTTAGGGTTATTTACCATCGCTCTGGCTATGGCTACTCTTTGCTGTTCACCGCCTGAGAGTTCCTGGGGATAGGCATTTGCCTTGTCCTTGAGACCAACTGCAGACAGGCAGACGCTGACCGTATTATTAAGGCTGTTCCTGGGAACGCCTATTATCTCACCTGCAAATGCTACATTCTCGGCTACGGTCTTGGATTCAATTAGTCTGAAATCCTGGTATATCATGCCGATCCTGCGCCTAAGGACAGGAATGAGCTGTCTGCTCATGTCCGATATATTGAAACCGTCTATTGCGACAACTCCCTCAGTTGGGACTTCTTCGCAGGTAATACACTTAAGAAGTGTGGACTTGCCCGATCCGGACTTGCCGATTATGAAGACAAATTCTCCGTCGTCGATCTTAAAGCTGACTCCATTAAGAGCTTCGACCCCGGATCTGTATGTCTTCTTAACGTCAAAAAATTCAATCACTTATCTGGTTACCTTATTTTGTTATCGTTGGTGTCGTTAAGATAGTCGATATAGGTTCTTACCATTGTCGCCATCTTAAAGAGCACAGCATCATCGAACTTGCGCAGGTCGAGTCCGGTCTTGGTCTTTACCTTCTCAAGTCTGTATACCAATGTGTTCCTGTGAACAAAGAGCTCTCTTGAGGTCTCGGATCCGTTAAGGTCATTGGCAAAGAATGTGTCGATGGTGGTCCTTGTCTCCTCATCCAGGCTCTTGAAAGCGTCATTGGGGAAAACTTCTCTTATAAACATCTCGCAAAGAGGC
>Ga0310691_10003439_pt1 | contig 19017 bp, 30 predicted proteins | sample 176DNAGHGlowgp2_FD_203887 | JGI IMG/M metagenome (GOLD analysis project Ga0310691, IMG submission 203887) | Sheep rumen microbial communities from Palmerston North, Manawatu-Wanganui, New Zealand - 1766 DNA GHGlow gp2 (v2) (version 2) | ecosystem: Host-associated > Mammals > Digestive system >...
TCCAAGGAGCAATCGGTTTTATTCCAGGATATGGACAAGCTGTAGCAGGATTAATGGCTCTTAATAAAGGACTTTCTAATGTATTTGGAAGTACAAGTGGCAATACTCTTCAAGATGCTATTTTAGGTTCTGCCTTTATGCCTGCTCCAGTTAAATGGTTAAATATGGCTGGTAAATCAACTTCTAGAAGTGTACATAATTAGTCTTGGCAAAATACTGAAAAAAGACGTTCTTTTATGGGAAATGCTTTTGGAAACATTGAGGATAGAATACAAACTGGAATAGATCATAGTAATAGTACCCAAGGATTATTTGCAAAACACTATACTAATAAGTTTAATAGACAAGTAGATTTTGCTAATAGAGCTAATGATATGCTTCTTGCTATGGCTGATTAGAATGAACTTCAAAATATTAGAAGTTAGTATATGTCTTCTATAAATAATCAAAGATATGCTCAAATGATTCAAGGAGGATATAATCCTCTAGCCATAGGTAAATAGGGAATGAAGATACTTAATAATGCAACTAACCATAATATGGGATAGAGGTTATTATCTGCTGCTGCATTAATTGACAATAAACAAATGATACTTTCTGCACAGGGTGGAACTAAAGTAATGCGTCCTAGAATGAAACCTCATAGAAAAGGAGAACAACCTGTTTATACTGAAGAAGAGTAGAAACAACAAGCTGAATGGAATGTTCATTTAGAGGAAGTTAAAAAATAGCAAGCTGAAGAACAAGCCAGAAAATAGAAGTAGAGAGAAGAAGCTGCTGCTAGATTTAATTAGCAAGCTAATATAGTTTAGACAGCTATGAATTAGCAAGCTAATGAAACTCCTTTTACTGGATAGGAATATCAACAAGCTGCTGAAAATTAGAGGCAGAAAAAGATAAAAAAATTCCATGAAGCTGAAAAAGTTGGAGAAGCTGCTTTAATGGCTGATTTAGCTGTAAGTGCGGTGCCTTTATTATAGAGGGGATTTAGATGGGCATTTAATAAGGCTGGATAGTTAATTAGAGTTCCTAAATAGTCAGAATTATTTTCTCGAAATTTAGGTTCTGAAAAGTTTATAAATCCTGATAATTCTATTAATATTCAAGAAGCAGTTCCAGAAATTGTAAAGGGAAAAAATTTCGTAATAGAATACTTAAACTCTCCAGTTAGAACAGAAGTTAATGCTCATAATAAAAAATTAGCTGATAGATTAGGATTTAAATTATTTAAGCCTTTTAATGAAGCTGGATAGAGAGTATCTACTCCAAGTAATTTAAAAATAGTAAGAGAAAATTCTAGTGTAGGAGGTTCTGTATCAACAGATTCAAAAAATCCAGCAGCAGATTAGGTTACAATTAATTTATATAATAGCAATCCCTATTATGCATCGATGCATGAAAATTTACATAGAGGATATTTAGGAAATGCTCCTAAAGAATATTTTTTGAATGAAACTAGAGGAACTTTCGGAGATACTAATAGATTTTATGATTATTTGAAAGATAAATTATTAAAACCTTGGTCTGAAAGATATAATCTTCCAGGAGCTGATTATTTAGATTAGTCTGCTGAACTTGCTGTTAATATGTTTGAAGTAGGACAAAGAATGGGTTTAAAAATTGGATAGAAATTTCCTGGAAATTAGAAGGTCTTAGAATTATTAAAAAAATATAAAGACTCTGGAGATTATAAATCAGGAGTTGTTGATCATTTAAATCTTAAACATCCTTTAAGAATTTGGAAAGCATTAACAGGAACTCTTTTCTCATTACCTTTAGTATATGGAACAGTCAATAATACAATTGGATAGAAAATTGAATGAAGAATTTAATAAATTAAAAAATTACAATGAATTTATTGAATTTAAAAATAAATATAAAGATTATATATTTATAGATTATTTTATAATGGAACCTAATTTTGGCATATGAAACGTTCAAGATTAAAAAATATAATTAATAAATCAAAGTCCATTTTTAACAAACAAGAAGTTGGAAATCCATTTGATGAATTTAAAAAATCTCTTCCTATAGAAGTTGATAATAATTATAGATTAGAATCAGCTTGGAAAGCTTATGGCTCTCCTAAGAATTATCAAGAAGCATTGTGGCAAGGATTGATTCAACCTATAGATGAAAATAATGTTAAACTTCCTTCTATTGGATATAATGAAGAGACAGATGAATATGAATATCTTAATAAAGGTAGAGAAAATGAAACTGTAGCTAAAGATATTCGAGTATGGGATAATGATGTAATTCCACTTGTTAAAGAACTTAAACAAGGAGGATTTATTAGAGTATATGATGAAGAAAAAGATTGTTGGAAATACAGTAAAAATAAACCACAAGAAACCTAGAATGAATCTTGGGAAGTAATTGAAGAATTTAAATCAGGAGGTAAAAAGAAAATAAGAATTAGAACTCATGAAGATACTTATATAGAATTAGAATCTTTAACTGAAGATTAGAAAAAAGGGAGAACTCCTGTTGGAAAAAATAGCAAAGGTTAGGATTTATATCTTGGAGGAGATGGAATTGCTGCTCCTTTAAATCATACTCCTGGAAAAATGGAAAATGGGGGAATAATTGACAGTTTTTAGAAGGGTGGAAAATCAGAACAAAAGACCTATTCTAGAAATATAGAGTAGTTAATTACTTATGCTAATAATTAGAAACCTCCTTTTATTTAGAGAATATTAAAAAATGATGAAAGAACTTATACTTTTCCAGATGGAAAAATAGGAACTCATCTTCTAAATTATGATACATATAATGGTAAAACATATGTCTTTCCAGAAATTCAAGAAGATCCAGCTGGAAATTTGTGGTGGTATAAGGATAGAGCTTTAGATAGAGCTTTAGAAAGAAATAATGTTTTAGAAATGACTCCAGAAGAAGCTGAATTATTTGTAAAAGAATATAAAAAATATTATCCTAACTATAAACCATTTAAAATGGAGGACGGAGGAGAATTAAGTTATTTTAAACAAGGCGGACAAATGAATGTTATTCCTGAAGGCGCTCTTCATGCCAGGAAAAATAATATGGAACTTGCAAAAGAAGGAGAAATAACTCATAAAGGAGTTCCTGTTGTTGATAATGATGGTAATTAGCAAGCTGAAGTTGAAAAAGAGGAGTGGACAATGACTAAAGAACTTACTGAAGATGTTGAAAAGTGGTATAAAAAATATTATGACGAAGAAACATCTTAGAAAGATAAAGATGAATTAGCTATAAAATGTGGAAAAAGAATTACTGAAGAATTACTTCATAATACAGATGATAGAGCTAATTTAATTACAAAAATGTTGGAGGAAGAAGAATGATAAAAGCTTAGAAATCTAAAAATTTTGGAAGACTAACAATTAATGGAGAGGAATATGATGTTTATTTAGCTAAAACTGAAGAGTAGAAAAAAAGAGGTTTATAGGGAGTTTTAAATCTGGACTCTGATGAAGGTATGTTATTTTATATAAATGAATTTGAACCAGAAGAAACTGTTTTTCATACTCATAATTGTCACTTTCCAATTGATATGTTATTCTTGGATGATAATTTTAAGATATTAGATATTAAAACAGAACAACCAGAAACTGATAATATAAGAGGTGTTGCTAGTTACGTTCTTGAATTGAAGGGAAATTCTGGAATTTCTAAAGATGCTGATATAGATTTAGATGATAAAGATAGTAATTATGTAATGAAAATGCTTGCTCCAGATGGTTCAACTTAGTTTCAACTTAAAGGTGGAGAAAGAATATTTAGTAGAAAGTCTACTAAATCATTTATTCGTAAAGCTTTAAAAGCTGAAAAATTTAAAGAAGACAAGTATTATAAATCTTTAGGCAAAACAGTTTTTAAAGAATTATATGCTCAAGACCATAGGGAACCTGAATATGTTAATGCTCCAAAATAATATGTTTACACCTTTTGTTACTTTTAAAAATAATACAGAAGACTATTATAATAATAGTAATATAAGTAAATTATATACAGAAGATTCATTATAGGACTATTTGTAGGGAATTAATTTTAGTAATCCAGATGGAATTCCTAGGGTTATTTAGTAGAATGTTCCCGAAGAAAATTTAATGATTCAAAATACCACTACTAATGAAATGAGAGAATTAAATCCTAAAGAAGAAAAAACTAAATCTTCTCCTACTACAAGTAAAGAAGCTTTAGAAAATGGATAGATGGTAGTTGATTCTTTAATGAGTAGATTAAATATGACTAAAGAATAGGCTACAGGAGTAGCAGGAGTTATTATGGCAGAATCTGGATTAAATCCTGCAAGTTATAATAAAGCAGAAAAAGCTGGAAAATTAAAAAGTTCTAAGGCCAATGGTTCTGGTTATGGTGCTGGATATTTACAATGGTCTATGGATAGAAAAGATGCTGCTTTAAAGCTTATAGGAAAAAATAAACCTATTGAAGATTTATCTTCTAGTGATTAGATAGATATGATAATTGCAGAATTATAGGGACCTTATAAAAACACTTTGGAAGGAATATTACAATGTAAGACTCCTTCAGAGGCTGCTGCTACAATGTATTGTCACAATGTTGGAGGATATTCTATATCCAGACTTCCTGCAACTTAGACTGAAATAGATGCAATGAATAGAAAATATTCTAAATTTGCTAATAATCAGATAAATAAAGGAATGGATTATGCAGAAAAATTATTCTAGGAATTAGACTAATAAATACAAGAATTCTAAATATAATTGGAGAACAATATTTTTTGCAAATAGTGGAGGATTTAGCTCTAAAAGAGTTTTAGGAGTTTTAGGCTATATAACTTGTATAATATTACTAGTAGTAGCTTTTATTTTTGAAAAAAATATTCCACAATTTGCTGATATGGTATTAATTGCTAGCACTTCTTTAGTAGGAGTAGATGCTTTTAAAAATATTTTTACTAGAAATTCAAATATATAAATAATTTTGAATATTTAATACATAATTATATTTTAATGTACAAAGATGTTTATTTAAATCCTTTTTAGGATGAATATTATAAATTTTAAAAACATAGTGCTATGAATATTAGAATTAACAATTACAATGAAAAAACTTATCTTCCTAAATTTTAGGAAGGTGGAACAGTTCCAGCTGATGCAGAACCTGTAGACAATGGACAAATGGCTCCAGCTCCAGAGTAGGGAGGAAGTCCAGAAGAATAGTTATTAATGGCTTGTTAGCAAGCTCTTCAATCTAATGACTGTGAACTAGCTTTACAAGTGTGTTCAGCAATTCTTCAAATGGCTGGTGGAGGAGCCGCAGGACCTCAAGCTCCAGAAGGACAGGCTCCAGTTTATAAAAAAGGTGGAAAATTAGCACGTTGGCAGAAAAAGTAATTAGCTAGGGAAATACGACACGTAAAGTCGTGTTTCCCTTTTATTATTTAAAATAAAATATATATGAAATATAATAATGTTGAAATTAATTAGGATGAATTTCTTCAACAAGTAGCTAAAGATTCTATTTCTTATTTATAGGAGTAGGGATGGACTAATAAAACAAATGAAGCTTGGAAAAAATCTTTAGCAGAAATTATTAATGGAGAAATAGAAAGTTCTTCTGTAGCATCTGAAGGTTAGTATGCTGGATAGAGAGTTATACATACAAATAAAAATTTTAATATAGAATCTCTAAGTAAAAAATAGAAAAGAATATATTCAGATGTTGCCTGGTTTTTAGACTAGGAAATGGAAAAATTTGCTAATAATAAACAAGAAAAACAAGAAGAACAAAAAATAGATTTACCAAAGTTTACTAATGATTAGTTTTCTATAGATTTTAATAAAATTATAGCTAATGATAGATATGGAGGTTAGAAGTTTACTGAGGATTAGTGGAATTCTATAGATGAAAGAGATTCTACAGGAAAAAGAGATACTTCAAAGAGAAGTCAGTTATTAGCTAATTATTTAAGATAGTATAGTGACTAGATTACTGGTAAATACGATTATACTGATTCTCCTTTTAAAAATGAATAGGATTTAAAGGAACGAATAAACACAGCAATAAAATCTCTTGAAGACGGTGTTTGGGATCAAAATGATATTGACAATTTAAATAGAATTGGAATAAATCCAGAAATATATTTAAGTAATGGATTAAAAGATATAAAGGGAACTATTGAAGGTAATCCAATAACATATGAAGAATATAATAGTCTAGTAGAATAGTAGGCTAAGGCAGAAGAAGAAAATAAGAAAAAAGAACAAGAAAGACTTGAAAAATCTAAAGAAACACTAAGGTTTACTAATCTTGAAGAATATAAATCTCCAACATTTGCTAAAGATTTATCTTTTATAGAAAATGCTGCTTTTAGAACTATTGCTGAAAAATATCCAGATGAAGAGAGTCTTATTAATGACTTAAATACTATTGCTAAAAAGTAGGGAAATTTAGATTATAAAGATTAGGCTATAGTACAAAGTGCATTTAGAATATTTTCTAAAAATAATATGTTAGAAGATTTAGATGATAATGATAGAGATTTATTATCTAAAGTTTCTGATAATGTAGATGGATTGAAAAAAATCAAAGGAGTGACAGGAATATATTATGATCCAACAACTAAAAAGTTTTTTAGAGGAAGTCATGGGGAATTTAAAAATGATGTTCTTAGTCAATATAGAAAACCTATAACTCCTCCATCTAATAAATTAAAAGATAACTGGACATGGAGTTCTTCTGATATTGCAGAAGCTGGTGCATTAGTAGGAGATATAGCTTCTTTAGTATATCCAGGAGCTGTAGGCGGAGCACTTCTTGGAACAGGTGCAGCTTTAGCTAGAACTTATGCTTCTATAGATAAGGGTACTTTTAATTTTTGGGATAGACTACTTGACATAGGAACAGGAGTAATTGGAGGAATACCTATATTAGGAGATGCTCTTATGGTAGGAAAAATAGGAAAAGGAGTTAAATTCTTTTTATAGAGTGCTGGAGTATTAGAAGCTATGAGTAATTCTCCAGAATTTGCATCTGTTGCTAAAAAATTATCAAAAGGAGACTATTCTGATATTACAATAGATGAATGGAAAGGACTATTAACTTTCTTTAGAGGTATTACTGGAGCAGGAAGAGTATTTAAATCAAATAGATCTATAGCAGAGGCTGCTAGAAGAAGTGGTTTAGAAGTAAAGAATGGCTTTTGGAAACAAGCACTTGGTACTGGGCCTGAAATAACTAGAACAAATTTACATAATTTTAAAGCTAAAGTTGGTGAAAAAGAAATTAATGTTGAATTAAAAAATGAGGAATATGATAATTTAATTAAAAATCTTAGAAAAGTAAGGCCAGGGAAAAAATCATAGGAAAAGAGCCAAGAAATTATTAAGAAAGCTATTGAACCTAAAATAAAAGAGATTAAACCCGATGTTAAAACAGAAGATATTACTATTACATATTCTCCAACTTGGAGAAGATTTATTCCTTATACTGGTACTAAAAACGTTGCTTCTAATTTAGGAGTAACAGATTCTGAAATTACTGGAAATACAATAGAAGAATTCAAAAATAGCCTATAGAATAGAAGTACCTGGGATAAAATTATAAATGGATCTAATAGAGCTTTAATGGATTATAGAAAACGTTTAATAAAGGATAAGTCTGGTCAAATAAATCCTGTTACAACAGCAGGATCTCAAAATACTAGATAGCTATTATCTTAGGGTGAGAATTCTATTCCAGAAATATATAGATCAAATCCTGAAACTGCAAAAAGATATGGAGATATAATTATTAACAAAAACTTTAGTAATACACCTTTAGTTTTAGGTAATGATAAATTAGGAAAAGACGCACTTTCTGTAGTTCAACTCCCTAATGGATCGTACAGTTTATTACATAAAGGAAATGTTATAGAAAATTCATATAATCAAAAACATATATAGCAAGCTGTTGCTAACATAATACAGTAGAACGTTAAAAATGTTACTATTGAAGAGATGGGTAAAATTTTAAGAGATTATAAATCAAAAGGCTGGCTTAAATACGGTGGAAAAATTAAAAATTAATGTATTATGAAGATAAGACCTAAAAATATTTAGAAATTTTAGTTAGGAGGAAGTTCATTACCTCTAGCTCCTAACTGGTATACAAGTAACTATAGGTATCATAGTTTAGGTGATTGGAATCTTAGGTTAAATAAAAATGCAGCAACAGCACAATTAAAAGACCATTCTCAAGCATCTGATTTAAATACTGCTTATAGTAAAAATATGGCATATATTGAAACCCCAGAAGCTGTTGGTTAGGACATATAGAGTTTTTATAATTCTGATGCTTCCGATATGAGTGCTGAGGAGTTTGTTAAATTCTATAATGATAGTGCCGCTAAAATAAGAGGCTATTGGGATAAAGAGTAGTTTTATAATAATAGCTATTCTCCAGAAACTGCTGCACATAATCAGTTATTTAGAAGAATGTTTAAAAATAGGAGTACAGAAGGTACTAATATTAATTCTGATTATGATATTGGATATTAGACTAATCTTGAAGGAAGAAATGGATCAAATACATGGCTAAGACGAATGGATAGGTATGAAACTAAATTTGACCCACTTAATCCTAATGGTAGAGTATTTACTATAAGAAAAAGAGACGGATCTACATTTCAAGTATATAAGGAAAAAAATGGAGATATAGGATTGCTTACGGCTGATATGGGTATTAATGCTGGAACTAAACCCGCCGAACCTTAGGATAATACAGAAGGTATTATTAGACTTAATACTCCTCCTTCTAATGATAATAAACTAGTTCAAGTAACTCCTCAAAAATAGAATGTTGATATAAGAATTGGTAATGGTAGTGGAAGTGATGTTCCAGAAGATAAAAAAGATAAAGGAACAAAATGGAAGGATTTTTGGACAAGTATTGGAAATGGATTAAAAGGACAAGTTCCTAATATTTTAGAAGATGTTAGATTAGCTGGTTCCTTAATTAATAATGAAAGAATTTATAATGAAGCTCTAAAAGGAATTCGACCTAATTTACATCAAACTTATAATACTTATAGACAAGTAGTAGGTGATGAAGCTACTAAACAGGCTTATTATAGAAGAGCAGCTGCTGGATAGACTTCTGCTAATATAGCTAGGACTTCTGATATGGATAGACAAATGGCTTATTCTATGGAAGCTAGAGCATAGGCAGATAGACTTCGTGCTGAAGGAGATTTAATTGATAATTAGAGAATTAGAGAGACTTCGGAATTGTCTAGTCAACATGCTGATGCTAATAGACAAAGAGCTACTCAAATAGCTAATGAAAATATAGATTAGTTTAATGCTGCAAATTAGGCTAAACATAATTTATTAGCTTAGAAATATGCTGCAAACTGGACATCTTGGGATAATTTCTTAAAAGGAAGAATTTATAGATATAGACAAAGAGAAGCAGAAGAAAAAGCTATTAATGACCAAATTCAAGTTTTAAAAAGGTATAATAAATTAGAAACTGATAAACAATTACAAGATTTATATTAGCAATTAGAAGCAGCTTACGCTAAACCTGAAAACTAGAAATCTTATGGAACTTATACTGGAATCGACTATAATTCAAGGGAAATTAAAGGTTTATAGCAATAGATAAAAGCTAGATAGAGATAGTTAGCTATTGAATCTTTAGAAGAACAGAGACAAGGATTATTTTTTGCTAAATCTGGAACTAAAATAACTTATAAAAAGAGGGACGATTTATTATATAAATCTACAAGAGATGCTGTAGAACATTTTAGAAAAATGGTTAAACTTACAGATGACTCTTATCAAAAATCAAGAAAAAAGACTCCTAAACTAGTTCCACATCCTACTAAAAAATTACAATAGGGAGGAGTGGCCCCTTTTTTAGTGTATACCCCAACAGTAATGGGAGGGGAAACTAGTATGACTAGTTAGGCTGTTTCTGGGGGAACCTCGTCAAGTACAAGTTCTGGAACTAATAAAGATAGTTCTGGAAAAGATTTAATTACCTTAGTATAGAAATTATTTACTGAAGTAGATGGTCTTCCAGTAGATGTAAGTGCTATTTATGGTCCAACTATGAATCTTTTAGATAGAGTTCGATATGGAGGTGAAGAACTTTCTACAAGTGAAATAGCTACTTTATATTTACAAGCTATGCAGCAATTATCTTATGTTAAATATCATAAAAAAACTTTCGATGACGCAAAAGCTGAGGCTATTCAAAATGATTCTTTAGAAGATTTTGCTATTGCTCCAGGTGGAATGTTTGTAGTACAAAATATGGAAACCGGAAAATTGCTGACTAAAAAATGGGATTCCATTGATAGAGAATCTGAAGTTCCTATAACAAATCATTAGTTATTAAATATGAGAGCTACTAATCCAAATGAAGCTTTTAGTTCTAATTATAGTTACATCGTTCAGGGAAGTGTTGGAATAAATAAAGTAACAGATGAGATTAAAAAACTGGCTGAAAGTATTGGTACTACTGAATTAGAAGAATAGGGATTTACTAAAAAGGAAGCTTCAAATATTTCAGAAGGACTTAAATAGTTATTATAGGATGTTCCAGATGGAATTTATAAGATTAGTACAAAGACTAAATCACAGCAATAGTAGATTGATTCTGCTTTAAATTATATAATGAAATCTTTGCCTAATAATATGCTTAATACATTGAAAGCATATTCAGATATGAGAGGAACTGTTCCAGAACAATTAATTATGAATGGACTCGTGGCAAGACAAAATATATTATTAACTAATGAAATAACTCCAATAACTGGTAAAGGAGCTAAAGACAGTGGGGATTAGATTTCTTCTGATAAAATAAATACTAACCCATTAATTGCTATGTAGAGAGAGATTGGGGGAACTCCAGTTAGATATAATCTAGTAACTAGAGACTCTAATACAAGAATGTCTGTATCTGGAACAAATTATTCTTCTTTGCCAAAAATTAAAGAGAATATGAGTATTGATAAGATGTTATCCGAAAGCGGATTAGATGGAATATTAGAAGGAAGTAAATACGGAATTACGTTTGGGGATTAGTAGATAAATCCTTCTAACTTAAAAGATATAATGTATTACAATTCTGGAGATAATGTAATTGCTACTCTTCCGTGTAAAATAGTAAACGGGCAAAAACAAGTAAATTTACATATAATAGATTTGTACGAAGAAGCTGAACAGGCTGCATTACAACGAACTGGTGGAGATAGGCAGTCTGATAATTTCAAATCTATATTAGGAGAAGAACTACGTAGTAGACACTTAGATAGTTTATTAGATGCTAACGGATTTCCTAATAGAGATATGTTTGCATAGTTTTTAGTTGTAGAAGGTTATACAACTGATAAAGTACCCATTGAAAATAAAGATTCTAAGTACATAGAAAAAATTAGAAATCCAGATGAAAATCTGGAAAAAATGATTTCTGAAGCTCTTAGTACTGATGATAAAAAATCTAATTATTCACTAGATGTTGATGATAAATGGTTTCTTGAATTTGGATATGATGATATTTATAGAGGAACTGTATTTATTCCACTAACTAATAATTTAAATGCTGCTTTAAATAGTTATGGAACATCATTAAAAATGGATTAGCAACAAGATTTAGAAGAATTATATTAGATTGCTAATAAGAGTTCAAAGTATAATTCTGATAATAGTTTAAATTAAAAATATAATAAATATGAAATAGAATGATTGGATAGTAGCAAATATAAACAATCCAAATTTTACTAGTTCTGACTTCAAAAATATTGGAGGATTAACTCTAGAAAATACTTAGTTATTACCTTTTGAAGATTATTTATCAAAAGAGAAAATAACTACTAATCCAATGTTTTTAGATAGTTCTGGTAATTTTGATAAAGATATATTCAAAAAATATTATAACACTTAGGCAGAAAAATTTAATAATTTTGCTGAAGACAGCTCTCTTGATAACTATGAATATGGATTTTGGGATGTATTTAAAAAACCAGAATCTCGTGTTAGAAATCCGGAATTTAATTTAGACAAGGTTTCTAATCCTACTCATTAGTCCATAGGTGTGATTGGAACAAATTTATAGGGAGATAGAACTAAAAGTGATTTTGAGCTTGCTGAAAAACAAAAAATATATGATTGGGAATCTGGAAAATTTATAAATGAAACTCCAGAAGATTATGCTTTATTTTCAAATCCTATAAAATTTATAAGTAATTTATTTTCAGAACCTTTAGTATTGGCTAAATATGAAGAAGATATAGACGAAATAAATCCTTTAACAGGAGTATTAGAACACCATACTAAAGGAGAAAACAAACTAAATTCAGATGGAGAATATTATTTTGAAACCTTAGGAGGGCGTTCATTAGTTGGAAAATAGGTATTATCTATTACAGATGTTCTAACTAAAGAAGATTCTGCTGTAAATAAATATGATTTTTTTGATTCAGATGATTTAGAAAAATCTATTGGAGGTGTAATAGCAAAAAATTTAGTAGCAATTGCTCCTATGGTATTTTTAGGTCCAGCTGGAACTTCTATTTATGGGGGAATGTTTGTAGCTAGAGAGTTTCTTAAAACTTTACCTATGCTAGGCAGAATAGGAACTATTTTATCTTCAGAAGACGGTGAAGAAAATTCAATGCTAAATACTTTAGCAGCCTATGGAGAAAAATTTACTGGAGGTACCTCTGATTACGGAAAAAATACAACATTTTCTTTTGAAAATTTTGGTAATCTCATTTCTGATGTAGCATTATAGTGGGGACAACAAAAAGCTATTGCTGAAGCTGTAGTAAAACTTTCTACTAACAATAAAAACTTAATGAAATTAGCTGAGGGAAAAGCTTTAAGTGAATATGAAAAACAAGCCTCAAATGTATTAAATCAAGCTTATGCTGGGAAAATAGATTTAATGCAAGCATAGGAATTATCTGGATTAACTACTTTAGACGATTTAAAGGATATTGTAAAATCTGATGCTTGGAAAAAAACTTTAATTGGAAATAAAGCTGTAGAACAGTCATTAGCTACTATAAGAGATTCATATGCTAAAAAATAGAAATTAGGATAGGATTTATCTTTAGTCTATATGTCAATGATTTCAAATACTGATATTTATGATTCTGTTATAGAACATGGTGCAACCAAATAGGAAGCTGCTGCAGTAGCTCTAGGTTCTATGTTAGGAATGTTTGGAGTCGACAAATATTTAGGTCTAGGAGAAATGTTTTTTGATGATGTTAATGCATAGTAGAGAAGAATCTATAGAAAATTATTAAAAGATCATTATGACCAAGATGTTGCTCCTATAGTAAGTTCTTTAGCCCAATCTCCACAAGCTGAAACTAAAAAAGGTTTAATGAATTTTTTTAAAATAGGAAAAGAAAAAACAATTGATTTTTTAAAAAATTATCATTCAGATATAAAAGATAGAGCTTTAGGAATAGTAGGTAAATCAATAGGAGAAGGTCTTGAAGAAACTGCTGAAGAATTAAATACTGATTTATGGAAATCTTTATATGAACTTGCTGGAAAATTTGGGTATGTATCACAAACTGATATAGGTGCTTGGGATAATTCTAAAGAAAGATATTTAATGTCTTTTTTTGGAGGAGCTATTGGTGGTGGAATATTCGGAGGAATAGAAGCTATTAAAAATCCAAAGACAGTTTCTGATAAAGATTCTAAAAATGCCTTATTAACTATTATTAGATAGGAAGGTAGTTCTAAAATTATTGAAGAATTGGATAAAATGAAAAATGAGGGAAAATTAGGCTCTACAGAATTATCGATTAACACACAAGATATTACTGGAGAAGATGGGTCTAAACAAAAAATTTTCCTTAATGCCGATCAAGATAATATATCTTAGAATGATTTTAATTATAATTAGATGAAGTCCGCTATTTAGTAGATGGATAAAATTATAAATGGAAATCAATTAAATATTTCTGATGATAAATTATTCGAAAGAATGATTACATCAGATATAAGATTAGAATCTTTAAAAAGTTATTTAAAAGATTCTTCTTACATAAGTGGTTATTATTAGGATTTTTAGAAATTGGTAAATGATATTGTTGATAACGAGTCTAAAATAGAAGATTTAAGAAATATTTCAGATCCTAATAAAAGAACTGATACTTATGAAGAAGACTTACAAAAATTTTTAGAAAAGAGGGAAGAATTAAATTAGAGAAAAGAAGATTTCTTTAATAATAAAACATAGCGTTATTTAAAAAAGACTATGTTTGCTGTAAATCCTGCAATAAGTGGTTTATTTTTACCTATTACTTTTGAAGATTATGTTCAAAAGGAATATGGAAAACCATTAAGATTTTTATCTGAAAATGACAAAAAAGAAGCTACAGAAAAATATGATATTTGGGTGAAAACTAAAAAAATGGAGGATTTAGATAAAGCTTTTGATTCTTTTGAAAAAATGACTGAAAAAGTTCTTCCTGTATTACAAGAATTAAGTTAGTCTGATATAGAAGGATGGGAAAAATTAAGAAAAGCTATTGCTCAAAATCTTCCAGATTTTGACAGTGGAATATCTTATAATACTAAAATTGAAGCTAAAAAAGTAGATATAGAAGAAGCTTTAAAAAATCTAAAGGTTATAAAAAGTGAAGAATATGATAGACCTTGGAGAGATGATCCAACTAAAACTAATAAAGCTTTTAAAATATCCTTAGAAGAAGATCCCAATTTATATTTTGAATTAATTAGAGACATTAATTTAGAAACAGGAAAAGAAAATGGAGAATGGTCTATACATTTTAAAACTGGTAATGGATTGCCTACTCATACTAATTTAACAGAAGATTAGAAAAGTAGACTTTTTGAGGCAGCTTCAATAATTCTTCCTGAAGGTGCCAAACTCTCAACTTGGGGTTCTTTAACTAAAGGCGGAATTAGTGGAATTAATAGATTTGGAGGATTTAGAGGATTTAGGAAAGTTGGAGAAAGAAGTGTTACTCTTAAATCGGGATAGAGACAAGTTCCAATAGAATTAGATGAATCTTTAATTCCAGATTTAGAAACTATTAAATCTGAAGGTGTAAAATAGGTTGAATTACCTATTATTAGAAAAAAAGATGGAACTGTTTAGAATGTTACATTAAATTATTCTATAGATGGTGATGAAAATATAGAAATAAGTATTGGCAATAATAATAGAGCTTTTCTAATATCTAAACAACTTATTTCTTCAGATTCTGAATTAAGGGATAATTTTGATTTTAATACTATAGAGGACTTTGGAGAAGTAGAGAGAATATATAAAAAAGACGGAGAATGGTATACAGAGGTTTCTTACAAAACAAAAAGTGCTGATTTAGAAGCTTCTGAAACATTTAAAGGAATTTTAGTTCCAGAAATTGTTCCAGAGTCTTTAAGAGGGGATTTTCAATCTGCTTTAACTTTAGGAACTACTTACAATACAGAAGAAGAAATATCAATTCCTATATGGGAAAAGAATACTGGAGAAACTTAGGAAGAATATGAAAATCGTAATACCCAATTAGAAGGCGAAACTCCAGAAGAATTTGAATAGAGAAAAAAGAATAGAGAAAAATTATTATTAGAACAACAAGCTGATTTTATAATAGATTCTATTCAAAATTTATTAAATAACAATACAGCTATAGATGCTAATACATTTAGGTATATAATGGCCAATTTAGCTAGTCGTGTAAAGGATATAAAAAAGAGTTTTACTGATTATATTTAGGGTAAAAAGAATCCCCAAATAAAAGAAAGATTACAAGATTCATTAAAAATATTAAATGATGATTTGAGTAATGTTGATGATGTTTGGAATCAAATAGAAGCTAAAATATTAGAATTTACTAATGAACAGTTTACAAATAATCCTGAATATTCAGAGTTATCTAGAATCTCCATATATGAAGGATTAAAAAACCATAATGGATATATTACTTTTCAAGATTTAGTTGATTTTATAGAATCTAATTATGATAATGAATAGATTAATTTAGATTATATAGCTGATAATGAAACTAGAGAAGGACTTGTTTCAGATGAACATTTAAATATCCACTATTTAGTTGATTCAGATTTAAATGGAAGTAGAGAAGCTAAAGCTGCTATTGATATAGTAAATATTAAAAAAGCCCTTGAAAATAACGAAACTGTAATATTACATAACGGATATACAATAACATATCCTAACGAATTTGGAGAAACAATTACAATTTCTAAAAATACTGGTGATGAATTAAATCCAGAAACAGATAGATTAATTTTAGAGGCAATTCTAAATGATATAAATTTAGATTATAAGCCTAATCATGTTATTGGATATTCAGAAGAAGTATTTAATAAACAATTAGAAGAGAATAAAAAGGATGTTAAAGAAAGTTTTGATAATGTAATTGGAATAATATAGAGAGATTCTAGATACAAAACCTTATTAGAACTTTAGAAGAAAATGTAGGTTTCAGATAGTCCTGTTCTAAAACTTCTTAACTCAATTGCTTCTAAACTTGGAGAAAATTTTGGAACAATAGAAAGCACTCTACAAACTATTTACGAACAATATGATAGTTTAACAGAAGTTTCTGATTTTACTTTGAATGAACCTTAGATTCAAGCTTTAGAAAAAGCTAAAATGTTATTAGATTTTGCAGTAGCTTCTATTATATCTGCTTCTGGAGAAGACTCTTATTAGACTCCTTGGGCTTATAATAAAACAATAAATCAATGGAATAGAGAACATCGTTCAGAAATTGATTCAGAAATTGAAGATCTTCCTGAAATCAATCAAGATTTAGCTAATGTTTCTCTAAGTTCTATACTTTAGTATCAAGCTGAAATTGATTCTTGGCTAAGAAGAGCTAAAGGAAATAGAATTAATAAAGTAAAAATGTTTAAAGAATTTGATACTCATTTTGAAAAAGTGAAACTTAAATTCTTTATGGATAATAAAGAAAAATGGATTACAGAAGATGGAGTAAATCTTCTTGAAAATGTTTAGGAGAAACCTAATCCTAAAGATTAGGTATTAGAATATGAAAGAGTTTTATATAAAAATGTACAGAAACTTTTAAAAGAGGGAAAGAATGCTGAATACATATTTGATGCATTTAAAAATTCTATAAACTGGAATTTAGCAGCAACTCAAAAAACTTCTAAATTAGATTTGAATTTGAAAGAATTGTCTGATTATGACAAATTTATATATATAACATCTCTTATATGTCTTAGTCCTGATAACTTTTATACAGACTATAAAAAATTTGTTGAATAGAATAAAAGTACTATTGCCCCGCTATCTTTTTAGAAACATAATATTAGAATTTTAAAAGCCCATGAGCATAATAAAGGATTATTTAATTAGTTTTTAGAATTATTTAAAAAAGAAGCTAAATTAGAAGATTGTCCTATATTAGAAAATACTATAATTAGTACTGGAATAGGAGGGTCTGGAAAAACTTCTGTATGTGCTAAAGCTATTGTTAATAAAAATACTTGGGTTTGTGGTCCTACTGAAACTTAGACAAATAATCTTAAAGAATTATCCTCAAATCTAAGAGACTATTTGGTAAAGGACCTATTAAAATTAATCTTAGAAGATTAGTATGATGGAAAATCTATTAAAAAAGAATTAATTGTAGAAAAAAACGGAGCTGATGGAGGAAGAGCTGATATTTCAAAATTAAATATTAAATCATTTCCAACACCTCCTTCTAATATTATTTTAGATGAAACTACTTTAGTTTCTAATGCTGAACTTCAAGTTATTGCTAAATGGTGTGAAATAAATAATGTTTAGTTAATATTAGTTGGGGATGAAAATTAGAACGGAAATGATAATCCGGGCAATAATATAGCTAGAGAAACTACAGTTGCTGTACGGACTCCAAAAATGTAGCTCTCTTTAAGAGATGGTAATATATGGAAATATTAGAATTAGTAGACATTAATGAATCTTGAAGATTAGTTAAGGGATACTGATACAAATGAAGAAACACAAATTGTTAGAGATAGGCTTATTAATACAGACTTGAAAAAATTTGGATTAAAATATTATTTTAAAGATGGAGTACTCAGTGGAGATATGCTTACTTCTACTATTACTGAAGAACAAATAAATGCTTTGCCGAACGGAAAAGTAAAGTTTATTGGAAATTAGTCTTCTTCTGTATATTAGAAATTAAAAAATTCTGGAAAATTATAGCCAGATGAAAATGGAAATATAAAAGCATATTCTTTAGAAGAAATTCAAGGATAGGAATCTGATTATATAGTATGTGATATAAATTGGAGTGAATTAACTAAGTTTAGTGATGCTTTTAAACTTCTAGATTTTATGAGAAGTTTATATACTGTAATTACTAGAAGTAAATTAGGTTCTATTATAATTGATAATGGATTAAGTTCAGTAATTAAAGAGGGAGGAAGTCCTCAATCATATTCTACAGACTCAGTAATTATTGATAAAGAAGCTATTAAAAATTTTTCTGATTCAGAATTAGCTTGGCTAAACAGTTTAACTCTTAATCCAGATTCGGATACTAACGAGACTGTAAGAGGGTTAGATGATGATGTTATTATTGAACCTATAATTGAAGAAGTACATGATGATGGAAAAAATAATTTAGAAGAAGTTAAACATGATGATGATATAATTCCAAATGATATCTCTGAACTACCTATACAAGTATATACTAATTTTAATTATCTAGGAATTAATAGAAATGCTAATGGAGTATGGTATAATGAGTCTGATTCATATAGAGATATCGGAATATTTTTAAGACCTGGAATTGAAGTATCTGAAAATAAAGATAAACGTAAATATTCAGATTTATTATTTGATTTAAAATCATTTATTGTTTATGATGATATAGAGTTATATAATTCTAATGCATCTAGAGAATTAAAAGAACATTTTACTAAAAAGAATCTTCAAGATATTAAATATTTTGTAGTTAAAGAACAAAATAACTTACAAACACACCATTTAATTAGTGAAGAACAAGGATTGACAGAAGCT
>Ga0310691_10003440_pt1 | contig 19016 bp, 22 predicted proteins | sample 176DNAGHGlowgp2_FD_203887 | JGI IMG/M metagenome (GOLD analysis project Ga0310691, IMG submission 203887) | Sheep rumen microbial communities from Palmerston North, Manawatu-Wanganui, New Zealand - 1766 DNA GHGlow gp2 (v2) (version 2) | ecosystem: Host-associated > Mammals > Digestive system >...
CATCTTCTGAGAATCGCATTCACAACCCTATCGTTAGGATTGAGCTTCCAACCTTCTTTTCTATATATTTCAATCATATGTTGTTAAATCCTCTCTTTTATTAGTTATTTTGAAATTCATAGTATATTTAAGATATTGATTATTTTTAACAAACGCATATGTATCTAAAGATGTTAAATCCATAACTTTTTCCCCTTCGCCAACTATTCCCTCATATATGTGATACGTATTTTTAGTTTCATTCAATTCTACTCCTAGGTAACTAGCAAACGACCTCATAATATTATTTAATAAATACACGTTTTCTTTAATACTAATGTTTCTATTATAACCGCCATCTTTAGTCAGTCCATAAGTTTGATAAAAATTTTCTATAGCGTTATTTTTCCTTTTTATTTCCTCAAAAGTTAAAGAAGATAAATATTCAAATAATGAAATAATATTTGCCCCGCTATTTGAATATGAAATTAACTTTTCAAACCAATTTACTACATTTCCCCTATACTTTCCGCAAAATGTATTTAATACCCCATCGGCTCTTAAAATCATATCATATAAATTAATATTTGCACCTATTTTTGCTAAATTGCTAGAATTTATTCTTTTTGTAATTAATTTTTCTTTTTCTAAAAGAGAAAGTATAAATATATTAGTTGAAAGCGGATATTTATTACGATAAGATTCGTGTGAATTCGCAAAATGTTCTTCAATTAAAATATTTGGATTCAATTTATTAAAATTTATTTTTGTTGGATGGTATAAAACCACATGATTGTCAAAAGAAACTGTGTTTTTATTTTGTACAAAAATATCAATAAAAACGTCATCCCAAACTTTATTTAACAAATTGTGCGCACTTAATATAATATCAGAAGAAGTGTTAAAACCAGTTATTTTATTATTAAATCCGCCAAGTTTCAAAAACAAAAAAGATAAAATACCATCTGAATCCATATTGATATTAAATCCTTTATTTTTTATTAAATCACCAATCATATCTCACAACTTTTCTCATCAATTAGCGTGTTTGCAATATCAACATAATCTTGATTCATTTCAAGTCCAATATAATGGCGGTTTAATTCCAATGCTGCCAATGCTGTCGTGCCACTGCCCATAAACGGGTCAAGAACAACATCACCCTCATTTGTCCAAGACTTAATATGCCTAATTGGTATCTCGATTGGGAATACTGCTGGATGTTTCAACTTATTACCACTGCTTACATCAAACAGTCTTCTATTTTGTGCAACTGCAATATCCCAATCTTGGAAATCTATCATTTCTTGATTAACGTTATAATCTAGATTCCTTCTACCATTTTCACCTCCAATATTCTTAGCGGTTGAATTGTAGTGTTTCCCAGCAGATTTGCATGGTATCATTATTGGGTTAAATGTTTTAGGTTTATCTCCTTTAACAAAACAGAACATAAACTCAATTCGTTTTGTATACCTTGGCTGCTTTACTTGTGGCATTGGATTTTTTTTCCTCCAATACATATAGTCATTAAGTTTTAAGCCGCAGTTATCCATAAAATACAATGCTTGACGCATAGAAGTACCTGTTTTGCCACCATTTTCGGTTTTATCGTCAACATTCCAAATTAAAACCCCACCATCTTTGAGCACCCTAGATAACTCAGTCGCAATTGCCTCAAATTTTTGTTTGTTCCAACAATCTTTGCAAACTCCGTTATAATGTCTTAAATCATCATACGGTGGTGAGGTTATAATTAAATCAATTGTGTTACTATCAATATTTTTAAGCAACTCTTCAGAATCCCCACAATAGATTTTGTCTAAATCTAACATAACACTAATTTTATCAATTATTATTGCCTATAACTTCTCATATGTTCTTCTACTTGTCTTGCCTCGTTAAATGAACTAACACGTTTCAAATAGCCAATTATTCTAGTCAAATAGTCTATATTGTGGCTTCCACATTTAGGGCAAACATCTAATGTGTCTTTGCTAATATATCCGCAGTCGTTGCACACAGTATTCTTACAGTTAAATGTGAAATAACTACATCCATATTCTGACGCAACCCTTAGTAACTGCCTATATTGGTCAAATGAAAGATGTTCATTGATGTTCAGATGTGCTGCTTGTCCTCCGTCAAGATACTTAACAAAATTATTTCCATGAAGTTTCATTTTATCAAGAAGTGATAACTCCGTGTCTTCTGGGTTAAAGAAATAACTGCTATACATTATATGTTTTGGCGATACATAATAACCGTCTTTTTTATCCCAATTATAATTCTTATTCGAAAGATTTTCTCCAGGAACAAACTCAGTGTTATACATACAGTCTCTTGTCTTGTCCTTTCTATTTGAAATGTTAATTGTTTCAAGAATATTGTTTACAAATTCCTCATAGTCTTCATTAAGGTTAGCATCAATAGATAAAAACTCTGCTGCATCTGTCAATCCATTTACACCGATTGTAAGATATTGTTTACGCATATTGATGAATCCAGCCCTATAAACATCTAGCATTTTAGCATTTAGGAAATCTTTCACAATTTCATTGAAAGCCCTCTGGTATTTATGTACCCTCTCTGTCATTTCGGTAATACCAGTGGAAATATATTTATAGAGTAATTCTTTATTTTTTACTTTCTTTATATTTACTTGGACACCTTTTTCTAGTTCAATACCCTCCACCTCTTCAAAGTATTTTCTAGTTGCGTTTTGGATTACTCTATTAAGGTTAATTGTCATTACTGATTTAGAACCCGTAGCAACAGAAGCAGTACCCATCGAGAATTGGTGTGTCGTGTGGTTATGTTCATCGTCATCCTCGCCATCCTTAAGAGAATTCCTAAGTCTACAGCAAGAACTTAACGAATCTGGTGAATCGCTCAAATAACAGAAGAATGAATGCCCTTCAGCCCACATTTCAGCGGTAAAATCTGCATATTCTTTATCAACAATATCATGCCCATCTGTAAGCATTGCCATTGTTTCAACTGGGAAAGTTAATACATATTTAGTTCTTTCTTCGTTGAACCATTTCATAAATTTCTTTTGCAGCCATGATAAAGTTTCCCATTTTGGCGCACTTCCGTCTGGAAATTTAAAATCGCCAAAAACGCCATCAAAATAATTCTTATCAAAATATCCAACGTTCCAAAAGACCGTTTGGTCAAAGTACTAATCAATCTTGGACTGATTGAATTAATACTGTGGAGCACCTTTTGCGTATAAAACGCCTGCGTGTTTCTGTACCCGTATCAATAGGGACATACTTTCCTACAAAGGAAATGCTCTCTACACACATTAAATATTTTTATATGTTTCTCTTTTACAAATTCTTAAACACTTCTTATATTCTAGCCCTAATTCTTTCGCTATTTGGTGCGGATTCTTTTTATCTTCTTCATACATCTTCCTAATCTTCAAAACTGTGTCCTTACTTATGGATGCCCCATTAGGTAAAATGTTTTTGATAACGCCCCCCAAATGTTTCCAATTTCTTCCTAGATATATACCTTGAAAACCACTGAATGTTATTCTATCAGAATATGATTCATAAACAGTTTTTATATTTTCACCATCAGCAATTCTTCGTCTAATATCAATAACATCTTGTTCTTTTAGTATTGTGGTGTTGTTATTTTCTCCACAATTACTTCTCCAGTCACCACCTTTTGTTATGTTATATCCATTTTCATGAGTTAATGTTTTCAACTCTGAAATTAATTCGATTTCCTTGCTTTTTGCTTCTTCTACAGATAAATTTTCAAATAAAACAATAAATTTGAAATTTTCAATACCATATTTTCTAAATGCTTTATATAATGGCTTTTCTATGAATTCATCTTTATTTGTTTTATTATATCTAGTTCTATGGTATTCAAAACGAGTTTTAATATCGTTAGTTATTCCTATATATGATTTGTTGTTTAAAGAATTAATAATTTGATATACATACATAATTATTTAATTTGGTTCGGGATTATTTTTATAGAAATCGTTTGTGTGTGCTTACGTATATAAATATTACATATGTTCCAAAAAGCACACTGACTTTATAAAACCTTCCCCGATGCTATACAAGTATTATTTGCTTATGCAATTGTTAAATTGCTGCTTGTATAACAGAACTTGATAAAGTTCTTAACGCAGTAAGGGCACAAATCTACCCTCTATTACCCGCTGGCATATTCATTGAATGAACTACTTGTTGAAAACAATTCTCAATAACTTGTTCGAGTGTTCTTCCTTTTCTATTAAGTTCAACTTGTTTATCAAGTATATCTAGGTAGTCTTCTCCATAATCCTTTCTGATAAAATAATCCATATACATAAGGAACTCTGGTGTTGCCACAGCACCCATAAATTGTGATGATACAGAGTAAACTAAGTTAATGAACTCTCCACAATATGATTTGAGGTCTGTTGGAGCTTTTGATTGACCGCCAAGATTTTTTAAACCATCTATTAAGAACGGATACATAGTTATTGCAACGCAATATGGGTATCCTGGCGTTCCACTTTCATCGTGCTTATATAAAACGTGTGTTTCAAGGTCTTTTATATATTGGTCAGCAAGTTTTTTTGAATACAATGCTTTAATTTTATTATGCATAATGTATCTGTTTTGCTGAATATTTTTGCCTTTATGTAACTCTTGACCTAAAGTAACAACATTTTTGTTTTCAACGTTCGCATTGGAATCGTATTTTGAACCAGTAGAAGCATTGGAAGCATTGATATAATCCCTAATAAAATCATTATCCGTCCTTAACGTTTTATCTTTTCCTTCTTTTTCTTCATATTTTTTGATATATGCTCTTGCCACTTTCTTATTTACTGACATTAGAGCCTCTTCAACTTGTCTTCTAATTTCTTTGGAAGAAATTTTATCATATATAAACAAATTCTTGATAAGTGATTCTAAAAGTCCATCAGGGCAAACTTCATTTACTGATGTATATGCTTCGCATATTCCATGTTTTACCTTCAAAGGCTGGTATTCCTCAAAGGAACTGTCGCTTTTTCTTACTTCCATTTAAAGCAAAACTTTTTTAATTTCATTATTTTTATATTCAATCGGTTAACCTTTTCTTTTTTTTTTTAGCATCTGATGTAAGAATAAATATATCAGAAAAAAATAAAATTTGCTAAAAAAATAAAAAATTTGGCCATCAAAATCGTAATCGTCTGATAACCAAATATCTTTATTTTAAAAATAATTTTAGCTTAAATTTTTTTCTTTTTTTATGATATTAAATATCTCTTTCTGAGTATTTAGTTGCGCATCTTGCTGCTTCTTTTTAAGCTCAAATAAACTATCTAGTTCATCCACATTATCAGTACTAATACGGCATGTTCCATTGTTGAATTCAACGTTGTTAAAGACTTTTCCGCTTTTACCTGCTCTATTTTTCAGTATCGCAATAGTTGCCTTGTTATTTGCAATATCATCAACAGTTCTAGCAATTGACATAATCACATGGGCTATTTGCGCTTTTTTCACAGAACCACCAATTTTGTCCATTGTAACAAGTTCTAGATTTATTGAGTCTTTAGTTCCTTGAGAAGGTATCCAAATTGCCATATCTAGTTCTCCAGCCATCGCTTCAAACCTACGCATTGTTTTACCTTCTTGTGAAAACTCATTGGTAGATGACCTATCCGTCTCGTGCTCTAAGCATTCAAAATAGTCAATAATAGTCAAATCTGGTTTAAAACCACTGTTGATAAGTTTCTTAATGAACCTTTCAATCTGCTTTGCTGTCTTTTCCCCACTTGGGAATTTCACAATTCTCAAGTTTTTTTCCAACTGTTCTTTCTGGGGGAAAGCATCAATAGTTTGCTTTACCAATTCAATTACATCTGGTTTTGAAAGGTCTTTTGCTTCTATGCCAGTAATACGTCCAAGGTGTTTTCTTTGAATTTGTTTTATTCTATCCTCAAATACTATTTGCAATACCTTAAACCCGTTACATGCTGCATGTGAAGCCATTGCAGTTGTGAGACTAGTCTTCCCGAATGAGGTAGGTCCAATAATCACACCTAATTCTCCTTTTCCAAGACCTCCTTCAAGTGCCTCATCAATTTTGCCAATTCCAGTCGGTATTGGTGTTCTATAATCATCTGAAAGAGTTTCATTTATATGGTCGAACAACCCTTCTCCAAAATCATTATGAACTCCTTTTGTCATCGCATCATTAAGCAAATCAACACAAGCTTCATATTTGGTGGTGTCACCATTACCAGCAATTTTAAGGATTTCGTTTGCTGTCCTAATTATGTTTTGCTGCTTAAAGAATTTTTCAGCCAACTCTCTGATTCTGTCCACACCATCACTTGCACAAGAACGAACCTTTTCAAGAATTGCGAGATACGTTTCTGTCTCTTTCTCTGAGTGTGAAATATCTCGCAATTCAACTTCCATCATATCATAAGAGGGAACGTGACCTTCCCTCTCATAATAGTTTTTCATAACTCCTACAAGTGTTTTGAGGTTTGGGTCAGTAAACATATTCTGGTCTATTATACTACTCAAATCCTCAAAAAAAGTGTGGTTTTCCATAAACTCGTGAGTAAGCCGATATTGGAATGCTTCACCTAAATAACCTAAATCGTTTCTTTTCTGAGCCATTAAAAACCCACTTTATTTTCAATTATTTTATTAATACATGTCTTTAAAATACTTATTAGTCTTCTTCTGGACAGCACGTTCCCAATCCCTTTCCACCTTTTTATTGGCGAGATAAAGACTATAAGAGTATTTTATTGGTTTTACTTTTTGGCCGCTTGCTTTCTCAGTTTTCTTGTCATTGCCATATTCGTCAATTACTGTATACTTGCTGAGATACTTATTATTATCTCTTGGGTCAAAATATCCTTTCGGATTAATTTCCTTTATTTCATCTTTACTAGGAGAGCAAATTTCGCATATTTTCTTCGTAATTTGCAATAAAACATCTTGTTTGTCAATAATCATCCCCTTCAGTACTTCATGCTCAAATGACAATCTACCCTCGTTTGACTTAAAAAACGACTCTTTGTCATACACAAATGACTGTCCATCTTTGGTGGTCACCTTGACATTCTTATTACTGAGGTCAACCTTTTCACGGATATACTTAGGATATGCATATCCATCCCAAATCTTTGTGATTACATCACGCTTGTTATCAGAGATTACAAGTTTAAAGGTACAAGCCCAAGGTTCAATTAACGGAGAAATAAACTCTTCATTGTCTTCAGGAAACTGCGGATTGTAGTAATACCACGTATAAACACGGCTTTTTGATTTCAAATCATCATCAATAATTCCTACAATTTCGTCAATTTTTTCCTTGAATTCCAACGTGTTCATACTGTTTTCAATGAAATTGTAAATTCTAAAGTTTCTTTTACAGATAATGTTATCATTTACATAAACAGTAAACTCAAACCTCTCTTCTTTGTAATCTTTTTCTTTATTTTCCATAAATAAAATTGTTAAAAGTTAAACATATATTGTTAAAATCTCAATTACAATGCAAAGATATTAAAAAAAATGTTAAAAAACAAATTTAATTTAATTATTTTTTAAAAAAATTTTTATAGCGTTTATTTTCCATCATTGTAATTCTCCCAAATGGCGCAAATAAATTGCTGAATTTATTCTCATCCTCTAATTCTGTTAAATTATATGCGCGTATTATCTCATATACATTCTTTATACTTCTATTACTAGTGTCCATCACAGCATATAATTCACTATCTAAAGATTCCTTTGCTTCATCAGTCAGCAGTGGTTGGGATAAATCTATGATTTTTTCATTAATCTCATATAATTTATCTCCTTGACACCCATCAGTAACACCATTAACGATGTTTTCAAGCGATTTGAGAGGCTTTTTCTTGTTTGCCTTCCTCTCTTCAAGCAACTCCTTTGAACGCTCTATAATAGCCTTTAAATCGGTTTTTTCATTTTTAATCTGAGGGAACAGCTTCAGCAACGTAGTTTCACCCATTCCCTTCACACCCTTGATGTTATCCGATGAATCTCCACATAGTATCTTTTCAAGCACAACATTCTTATGCGTTATGCCAATTTTTTCAACAGAATTATCTTTTGTAATAAAGTCTTTTAGTCTAGGATTATACACGATAACAGTATCTGAGATAAGTTGGGTTAAATCTTTATCAGATGATACTATGACAACTTTTTCATTTGGTTTCTTATTCTTTATATAATAGGCTATAATGTCATCGCCCTCAACATTCTCAAATTCATACTGTCTTATACAAAGTTCCTCAAGAATTGCATTAATTATGTTTTTTTCCCTTTCAAAAATCTCATCGTTATTCTCTTCATCCCTATTCTTCATTTTCCTAGAATATGATAATACTTTTTGTTGGAACGCAATCAGTTTTTTATCATAATCGCTCATATTAGGGTCATGCAATTCATAGTTCTTACCTCTGTTTGCCTTATAGTCCTCATAGAATTTCCACCTTAAAACACCAGAGCCAATGCCATCAAAACATACTATACAGTAATTAAAATCCTTCTTATTCAATACATTTCCTAACATTCTTAAAAAAGACATAACTGCACCATACTCTTCCCCATTACTGTTCATGGTCTTATCAACTAAAGAAATTTTTAGGAGATTATTGCCATCGACTAAAAGAGTATAAGTATAATCAGTTGACTTATGCCTTGTCACTTGTTTCATAATTCACAATTTTTACCAATAAATTTTTATTTTCCATAATTTCAATCATATGCTTAGTTCCATGAGATTTTCCATCCCAAAAAGCGATTAACGCATCAGCGACTTCAGCCATCTGCTCGTTACGTCTAAAACTAGCAGATTTACCAAACTTATTCCAATTCGCTGGAAATACTTCCAATGAAAAATCTTCATCTTGGGCATACTTTTCGCCAAGTGTATCAGCACCACGTGCTCCACCACTAATTATTATGATGTTATAATCTTTTCTCTTTTCACGAAGGTATTGGTTACATTTTTCCCTTAAAAGTTTATAATTTGAAAAACCTCGTGAACCAGCTATGATAACTTTAAAATTTTCCATATATTGTTCACTTTATGCAAATATATATAAAAAATGTTAAAAACACAAACAAAAAAATATTTATAAATAAAAATACATAATATTATGAAATATCTAAAGAAATTTGAAAATCATACTCAGTATGAAGGAGTTAGGCAAAATTTAATTTTGCCTAATATAAGTCTCTGTGCGCAAGAGAATGAGGTACATTATAACCCAGACCCTTATAAGGGTCATGCATATGTTGACCTTGGCTTGCCAAGCGGAACGAAGTGGGCAACGATGAATGTGGGCGCAACAAGTGAGACCGACTATGGCCTTTATTTCGCTTGGGGTGAAACTGAGGGATATGCCAATGCTTCAACAAAAGCGTTTAGTTGGAGTGATTATAAATGGACTGAAGACAAAGGTTCAACTATGTCAAAGTACAATGCAACAGATGGTAAGACCGTGTTAGACCTTGAAGATGATGCAGCAAGAGCAAATTGGGGAGGTAATTGGCATATGCCTACTGAGGCACAGTTCCAAGAGTTATTAAATACTAACAACTGTACTAAGACATGGACAACTGTAAATGGGGTCTATGGCTATTTGTTCACAAGTGTAAGTAATGGAAATACACTGTTTATTCCTGCTGCTGGTAACGCTATCAATGGCAGTGTCACGCACGTAGGTAAAGACGGAAGCGTCTGGAGTAGTTCTCTTAGCTATTCTAGTGTTAAGAACGGACGCTACTTGTACTTCGTTAGTGATGAGGATTTCGTGGACCTCAGCCTCCGTTACTACGGCTACTCGGTTCGTGGTGTGGTTGGTTGAGAATTCATCTAAAAAAAAAAATAAAAAGGTTAGGATTTACTTCCTAGCCTTTTCTTTTCTCATTTCTCCTATTGGTCTAAGTATATCTTGGAATCCGTCTACTTTATCTCCTATATATTCTTTACAATAACTCACTCTTTGGAGTCTATTTCGGTATCGGTGATTATCATGTTCAATTGCTTTCTTATCTCTTCCTTTACCGTCAAACATTGTTGCCCTAACATTTGGGTTTCTGCCTAAAGCCTCGCCAAATTTTTTATGTGCTGTCTTAATATATAGTCTATAATCGTGTTCTTCATCAGATAAAGATTTGACAATACCTCCACAGAAATTAAAAATAATTGTGCTAATACCTAAACCTTGATAATCTGGCAAAATTACTATTCTTGAGATTGAACATCCATATGGTATCCCTTTTCTTGGTGTGTTAAGTATTCCCACAAAACCAACTGGAACCCCATCCCATTCAAATAACAAGCATTTACAAGACTTATTAAGTTCAGCAGTCAAATAATGTTCTTTTGCAAACCCCATGCTTTTCCAAACACTAGGTTCTACTCTTCTTACTGTAAGTTGTATATATGGTCTTTGTCCTTTTGGATGATTAACTTTAACTATTTTCACGTATTCATATCAATTAATTCACTTATTTTTTACGTTTTTTGTGACATTCATTGCACATTGAATATGTCCAATGTTTCTCTATTATTGGCTTGTCTATATGTTTCCCACATATTTCACAAGTATTGTATGATTTTTCCTCTGCATCATCAATCATTTTCCTAACAGTATCATCATAAGAAGCCAAATATACCCTAAGAGCACCAAATTTCTCTTTGACTTGATGAACTTCTATATTATGTTTCATTGCATAATCCAATATTGGCTGATATAATGATTTCCACCCTTCGCCACACTCAACACCAAATAGTTCATAAGGATATTGACGTTTAAAATTCTCTGGGTGTTCTAACCTTTCTTTTTCTCTCTTAGCCTTATATTCCTCAACTAATTTTAGGAATTTTTCTCTATCCATTGCCATGATATAAATTTATTAAATTGTCCGCAAACATCCAACCTTTGATTTTCTCCATAGGTATTTTCTTTTCACCAAACCTACCATAAGAAAATCTGCCATCATCTAATTTTATTTTCTTATTATAGACATTTTCCAAATCAAAATCTCTATCATCAAAAAACACTCCCCAATAGTCAGTAGACACACATAAAGACGTGCTTCCACTAAGTCTTCCTTCTGATAGAATCAATACTTTCTTATATTGTTCTTCATCCATTGGAAGGTCATCAATACTTTTCCATTCTAATTTATCCATAATGCAAATATATAAAAAAAATCTGTAAAAACAAACTATTTTTTATATTCTTTAACAACAACATCAATTGCTTCACCTAAAACAGTTGGATTGACCATAGGTATATCTGCGCCTCTTCTCCATTTGTTATGATGTTCCAATAACATAATAGCATCTTGTATTCCCATAGTGTTTAACCCTCAATACATTTATTCTCAAACTTCTTATAAGCATCAAGATACCATCTTCTTTTATCACCATCATATGTTAATTCGTAATACATACCATCTGGTAATGTTGTTGATGCCAAATACTTCCAATTTTGTAGTATCTTACATTTCCAAACCGTGAAGACCTCAAATTGTGGTATTGGGTCGGATTTATCTAAATGCTCATTAACGTAATCTCTAACAATTTCTAATACTTTCTCATCCATAATTTTTTAATTTATTACTCTTGGTTCACTTAGTACCTCAGTTTCTTTTACATATTGCTGATTTTTATATTCCGCATCATCACTATACACCATTTTCTCTAGTTCAACATTACCATTTTCGTCTTTATGATTCAAATTAAACACGTAATTTGGATTTAGCCATTCTATTATATCAAAATGGCAACTAGCAATCACTATTTTCAAATCTTTTTGTCTCGCATATCTCTGCAAAGCAAAACTCATTGATTTGGCAGCTGCTCTGTTAACCACACTAGTGAACTCATCTAAAATTACTATTCCACCTTTTGCATCATATATCGACTTTGCAATATCTAATCTAGCTCGTTCTCCATTAGATAATTCGTTTGGTTTCCTAAGCCAATTTGGAACTGATGATAAACCCACTCCGTTAAGTAAATCGCATGCATCTTCTTCACTATATCCTTCAAACTGACTAATTACCGCCTTATTATAATCATATGTGATTGGTATAACATTGCCTATTTCCTTTAAAATCGTGGATTTACCACTACCGCTTTTACCGCAGATAAGCATGATATTCCAATGACTCTTATTCATTTTTTCCATATCTTCTTTTGATGGCATTGGAACTTCGGTAGTCGTAATATCCCTATTTTGTATATCATAATTTTCATAAAGGTAGCTTGTGAAATTATCATTTACAATTTTGCTCTCCAAAATGATTTTATTCCCATGATATTTTTTTTCTCTTTCCTCTTTTTGTTCTTCTTCGCACACAATTGTACCATGCATATGAGACAATTTCATAAACGTGTCTTTTTTGAGTAGTATGTTTATAGGCTTTTCCACATATGCATCGCTATACCTAAATGACACATCATCAATGAACTCTTTTGTCTTGACTTTGCCGTTTTCCCTTATTTTTTTATCTTGCAATGCCAATTTATCCAATGTCCATCCTTTACTCTCAAGGAAATCCATTATCCTCTGCCTAGATACCAACGCCCAATCTAGTTCCTTGATATTCCGTTGGTTAATCACATTGGTGTCATATCTATCACTCCCATCATCTTTTTTTGGTATATCTGCCCTCACAATCCAACCTAATAGGTAATACTCGGTTTTCTTGGTATTGTCAATAAACCATCCGCTTCTTCTCTTTCCATTCTTACCAATAAACGATAATTCCAATGAGAACGTATTAAGCCCCATATTCGCATATCTAGCAGCTACCTTCTCATCCACCACCTCCCTATATAAAACTCCGTCAGAGGTGCTTAAAACGACATCTGAGCCACTAATTTGTTCTTCTTTACCATCAGTCCTAGCAAATTCCTTGAAAAGTGTTTTATTGGAATATAACTTTTCATCTAAGAACTTTGCTATTTCTCTTTCCACGATTGAATCATTTTTTCTGTTGTTAATTTCCATTATAATTGTTAATTTTTGCAAATATATAAAAAAATGTTAAAAAAACAAAAAATGAAGAAATATTTTTAATCTCCTCATTTCATTTTTGGTAACTATATACTTGTTAGCAGTATTTCTTTATGAAAGGCAAATGCATAAAGAAAGAGCAACCAACTATGTGATTGCTCTTATGTTTAACAAGCCGATTGGACTTGTACGTAAATGGTCTGAGATTAGAATTGGATTGATGGTAGCATAGAATTTCTACCAATTTCCACTTTGATACCTTTGAAAATCTTCTTTGCTATCAACCCTAATCATTAAATAAATACCATCTGCATCTTTTTCAACGATGAATTTACGTTCATCTGAAATATTTGTTACTACATTGCTTTCATAAGCACATTTTCTCCACAAGTCAAGTACTTTTTCTGGTTGATTTGAAGATAAAATGTTATAGGTTTTTATATAATCAGACGATGGTTTTCTACCGTTATTGCATTTTATATATATTTCAGGTGAACTCATCATTGAAACTTGTAAGTATGTATTTTCACCATCATATTTTTCATCATATGCTTGATTTTCATAATCATATTTCGCCTCCTTCAATATTTTATTTACCGATTCTTTCACAATCTTGTGAAGGTCACTTTCTGTTAGCCTTATAACTTTCTTATTCATATTAAATTCATTATTTTAATAATAAATATCATCAAAATTTGTTTTATTCGATAAATATCTATAAAATTTAGCAGCATAATTAAAACAATGAAAATGAGCAACCGTAATTGGCTGCTCATTTTTAGATATTTGGGTCAATTTCTATGTTATTACCTATTCGTTTGTTTCCTCTTCAATAAACTTAACATCTGACTCTTCCACCGTCTCACCGCCTTCTTCAAGTTTAGATAGTATGTCTTTTATATAGGTTTTCTTGTATTCATCTAGCCTATCTGGACTTACCAAACCATTATGTACGCAAGACATTTCTCCTTCATATGTTATATTCCAAGGTGTAGGCAACTGATTCTTCGTTGTTCTAATCTTGGTTGTTATGCCATAATTATAAGTTTCTCCTTTTGCAGTTGCAGTCAATTTCTTTGTTGAAGCCTTACCAATACCTCCAAGGTGAATAATCAATCTTGCTCCATAGAAGAAAGTCTTACCGCCTTTAAGTTCTATAGAAGGCACACCACCCATAGAATTCATTGAATCGTTCCAAATCTTATTTACGCAAAAAAATGTATTAGTAAATTCAGAGTTCAATTTTTTTGACAATGGAATACGATTATTAATAATGTTGTTAAATGCTTGAGATATTGCACCAGCATCAAACATATTATTTCCGCTTTTGCTTTCTAATGACTTAAAAGATTGAATTGAACCAATTGAATCCCAAATAAAACACATCGGATATGGTATTTCTCCACTTTCTTGTCTGTCGAGGAAATCATTTATAGAATATGCAATATCTTCAAGTACTGCTTGTTTACGTTTAGTTTTAGATTCTTTACCAGTAGAATAATCTCTATTTCCATATCTGTCAGCTAGCATTCTGCTATCGAAATAAAAGAAACTACCAGTATAATTAATCACTCTTTTTTCTGTATGCGTTGTTATTTCGCCCGTTTCCTCGTCTACATCTTCAACTTCCACATCGCCATAAACTGGTGTTGCTTTCATACCACAATCTATAGCATACTTAAAATCAAAATTGTTTTCAGTTTCATAGATTACTGGAATAATTCCATTATTTATACAAGATGCAATCAAACAGTTTTTAATTGTAGACTTACCCGTATTAGACCAACCAGTAACTATTGTTAAATATCCTTTAGGTATACCTGGAAGTTTAATTGCATCGGAAAATGCTTCTGGAAGTGGTATAAAATCCATTTCTTTATCAGCAACCGACTTGTCATAATCCAAGTTATCCTTCATGGTTAATTGCAGCTTTTCTTTTATACTTTCAATACTTGGTCTTTTGAATTCCTTTTTCTTAATAGGTTGTTTCATAACTATTTATAAATTTACGTAAATTATTCATTTTTTAGCATTTATTTAAAATTTCCTTTAATTGTGCAAAATGTTTATCTCTTTCTATGATTTCTTTCACATCTATATCATAGATTTTATTTTTTCTTCCAAAATCGTCAAATGCCTTATTAATCGTTCTCATAAAGATACGCCTTATGTATTCATACATAGATGAGACTTTAAATTTCAACTTAACGAATGCTGATTCTGGATTAATATCCCCCAATTTTGCTAGTTTTATATATATCAATCCTAGCTCTATTTCTTTATTTTTATCTTGTTTATTATAGATTATATCATCAATATAGCTAAGATATTTTTGCACTGACACCAATTTATCATATAAAGGAAAATCTTTTAAATAATCAACAAAATTATCTCTTGTTATTTTTTCGTTCTGCCTTATAAATTCATAAAGCCTATTAGATTCGCTTATAATTTCATTTTTGCTAATATTGTAAAGCGAATAAGCCATTTTATAATCATCATCCGAACTATTACCAAAAGCCATTAATTTTATCAAATTGCCATATTTTGATGATATTTCTTTTTCATTGGCAATATAACTATTATTTGATATGCAAATGTTGTAGAACCTAAACGCATGATGAAGTTCATGAGCCATGCCCATAAAAAATTCGTTTTTACTTTCATTTGTTCTCAAATCATCATTTGTAATCCCAATTGTTATTTTCACATCATCTAATTTCAAATCTTTGGAAATTTTAGCATTGTCATAATCATTGATAAAATAACTTCCATGATAATTTAAACCTTTTTTACCAGCCAATACATTAATATTAACCGTTTTGATGAAGCACTCTGTTTTAATTTCATAATTCCTCAATCTATAAATTAGATATGAAATGTTCGAATCATAAGGCATTCCTTTTACTTTTATTAATTCGCCATAAATTTCGTCAATTATCATATAATAATTGTCTATGATTCCTTGGCTTTCTCTTAAAAATTTTAATGATGGCGTTTCAGTTTTAAAAACACCACTTTCTGTTAATAAGAAATCTTCAAATAAATCATATATTGTATGTTTATTGTAAAAATCACCCATATCTATTTACTGATTTTATCTCTAACTTTATCTTTCCAACATTTCCTACATATTGCTCTGTATTTATCATTTCCTCCAATTTCAACTTGACTTCCTTCAATTATAATTTCTCCATTTTCGTCAAATCTAGCATTAATTGATGTCTTTCTTTCACCGCATTCACAAGTTGATTTTATTTCCTCAATATCATCAGCAAGCTCAAAAAGACGTTTAGACCCAGGAAACAGATGACTTTGGAAATCAGTTCTCAATCCAAAACACATAACATTTACATCTAAGAAATCAACAGAATCGGATAATTGGTCTACTTGTTCTTCCGTCAAGAATTGGCATTCATCTATAATCACCCATTTAAGTGTTTCCAACTGCGATGCCAATACATTCTTATAAGCCTTTATCGCTTTATAGAGATTGACATCCTTGTCAACCATTATGCATTTACGCTCAAGACCAGCCCTAGAACGTATTACGCCTTCTCCATCCCTAGTATCCAATGCTGGTTTCAATACCATTATTTGTACTCCTTTTTCCTCAAAATTGTAGGCTGTGGTCAATAGCCTCAGAGATTTTGCCGAAGCCATTGACCCATAATAAAAAAACAGTTTACTCATTTGTTCATATTAATTATAACATTGCTTAGTTTAAAACGGTAAATCCTCATCACTATCATCATCAGCAGTGTTTGACGCATCAACGATTATTTCATTTGAATTTGCAACTTCAGAATAATCTCTAGTTTCCTCTGTAAGTTCATCCTCAATTCGCTTCTGCTCTGCCTCTTCTTTAATCTTGTTCATTTCTTCCTTATCAACATACTTGCCAAGTTCTTTATTAAAAACTGGAACGCCTCCCATAGCAATGATTGTCATATAATCATATGATTTGACAGTATACACATCATACCAGTTCTTCTCATCTTGAATCCAAGACATGCCAAGTTCATAATTATCTGTCAAAGGTGATGGGAAACCGTCATCAACGATTTGTATTGATGTCTTATTATCAGCAGTCTTTGTTAGCGTAACAATTAGGTCAAGTCCGTTATTAAGGTCAAATATGCTATATGTATTACCCTTTCTTGCTGCTGCTTCTGAACGTATTCTGGCAAGGTTCATAATTTTATCATACACACCGTCTTTCTTTTTTGATGAATTGAATAGCCAAAATTTAACGCCATCATCTTCATGTCCTCTTTCAATACAGCGCACAATCCACATTTCCTTAACCTTGTTAAGGAATTCAACGTCTCCGTATTTTTTCTTTGTTGGTTCGTCAAGAGATTTCGACTTTAGTTCTCTTGCTTTTGCAGATGTCTCACAGAATGGGCAACCGTCACCCATCACATTACCGTCTTTCTTGTTATGTGTAGGGCATACGAAGGTCTTCCACCCATTAGGTGCAACTTCTTTATTAACCTTAACTGTGTGCATAAAAACTTTCTTGAAAGGACTACCACCTTCTGGGGAGAATGGCAACAGTCTAATTGTTAGTGTTTTAGAGGTTTCGTTATTTGTTAACCTCGCTTGAAGATAATTTTTCTCATTAAATTGAGTTTTTTTAGGGATAAAAGTTTTTTGTTCTTGTTCATACTGAGTTTTCACAGCTTCTGCGTCAATGTTAACGCTAAAATTTTTGTTGTTCATAAATTGAATGTTATTAAAAAAATTATTTTATATGCACGTCAAAACGTGCTTAAAGTTTACAACGCAAAGATATAAAAAATAAATGGGAAAATCAAATTTCCCAGTTACTTTTTTCACAATAACTGGGAAAATATATTAAGATATAGTGGTAAAATCAACTAGTTTCTCAATTGCTTCAAGATGTTCTTTTATTTGTAGAACATTACTATTTGGCTGCTGATTCATCCTATTACACATTATCAAATGGTCTCTAACCACTTGTAATGCATCACTAATATTATATTCAATTTCACTAAATAAGTTGGGTAAATCATCGTTACCATAGTCAATTTCATTAACAAGCCTTTTTTTAAGCTTATTATATGATTCTTCAGATAACTTAACTGTCTTCATTAGATATTAAACATTTTTTCTAGTGTCTGGATGTCATCGTCATCAATCTTAAAAAATGTATTTGCAATATCATCAGACGGATTATCTACATCGTCATTTGTAATGACATATTCTTTTGTTGTAGGTTCATCATTATCTGCATATGCTTCATATCCACCTTGTCTTGCTTTCTCAGCCCAAAATTCATTTGGCTTGACATTAAATGGATATGAATCTAGAGAGCGTAGGTTCAATTTCTCTGTTTGAGTAGGATTCCTTTTCTCAAACTCTGCTTTTAATGATTCAATCTCGCTATTATTACTATCGACTTTTGATAAAAGATTGTTAATAGTGTCTATTAGAGTATCAATTCTTGTATCTACTTTTGACAAATCTCTCCCAATGTGGTTTTGTTTAACATTAAGTTTATCTTGAGCCTTCGTGAGTCCATCAATGTCAATAGTTTCTCCATCATCTTCTGATTCTTCACTCATAGGGTCTTCCCCCATAGGGTCATTCATACCCATATCAGCCATAGGGTCAGCACCTCCCATAGCATTAGGGTCTTGACCACCCATTGTGCTTGGGTCAGCACCACCAGTTGCATTAGGGTCTCCAGCCATAGGGTCATTCATACCCCCTCCCATAGCATTAGGGTCTTGTCCACCCATAGCGTTTGGGTCTTGAGGCATACCGCCACCCCCCATAGGGTCAGCACCTCCCATAGCATTAGGGTCTTGTCCACCCATAGCGTTTGGGTCTTGCATATCTTCACCATCTTCGTCTATCTCCTCTTCTGGTAAGACTGTTGGTATATATGCCTCACTGAGACGCATGAAATGTTCATGTGCCTCAAATAGATTATTTTCTTTAAGATACTTAACGTTAGTTCCCATTGGTA
>Ga0310691_10003441_pt1 | contig 19014 bp, 12 predicted proteins | sample 176DNAGHGlowgp2_FD_203887 | JGI IMG/M metagenome (GOLD analysis project Ga0310691, IMG submission 203887) | Sheep rumen microbial communities from Palmerston North, Manawatu-Wanganui, New Zealand - 1766 DNA GHGlow gp2 (v2) (version 2) | ecosystem: Host-associated > Mammals > Digestive system >...
AAACATCACCTTGCGGTCCTCTCGTATCCAAAGCATGCATTGGAGGTTAATACAGAAACCTATCCCCGAGATGTCGAGACCTACTTATCAGTATCGGGCGGTTCCATACCAACTCTCTGCATTTTCCATCAACAAATTCACACCCCTTATTCTATACTGTTCATACTGGTGGGACAATGGCGTTTATCGTTGTTGTGGAGATGCGGAGCTAACGGAGGAGAAGGAAAAGGAAAGTAACTTCTTCAAATACTGTCCACATTATTATATTATTGGAGCTATATTCCACAAATAAACCGAAATGAACAAGCAAACCATCATCACAGCACTGTTCGCACTTGTATCGATGGCGGGACAGGGGCAAAGTAAGAGAGAGAACGTCTGGAATGAGGTAGTTGTGGGATATAGTAATGCCCCTATCCTCAAGATCAAAAAAGTATCGCTGTACGCTGACCGTACGGAGGTGGCGCTTTTCCTGAACTACCAAGTTGGGCAATGGATAAGCATCGCCAAAGAAACCTATCTACAGGCTGGAGACCAGCAGTATCAAGTCAAGGAGGCCACCGTGATCAAGCTCGGCGAGCGTTACACGATGCCAACAGACACGATGAGCTTCGTGCTGACTTTCAACCCTGTGCCGCTGGATACCAAGAAGATGGATATGATGGAGCCGTATGGCTGGCAAATCATGAACATGCGTAGTAGCGACTACCTGCCTGAGGGCATCACCGACACCTACTGGCGCGACGAGGCCACGGGCGACTGGCATATCGGCTTCGCTCCCAAGCACGTTATATATAATAATAAAGTATGGGACATCGCTAATCAAAGTAAAAAGAAAGATGTCTATACGCTGACACTCGCAGGCGGCCCGATTATTAAGGTCGATAAGCTGAAGAAGGGCAAACGCAATATTACCATTGGCAACGGGAAGCCCATCGCGTGCAGCCCCATCACGGCGGCTGCCTTGCCCGACTATCCCACGAAGGACTTGCGCACGGGCTTCGCTGACAACGGCTACCGGGCCAACGACAGCGTGACCATCATCGGCTGGTTGAAGGACATGCCTGAACAAGCATGGAAGAAAGGCCGCGAGTTTGAAGTCAACATCGGGAATGTTATCATGGACGACCAACAGGAGTTCTATGCCACGATGGATTCGATGGGACGCTTCACACTCCGCTTACCCATCGTCAATTCTTCGCAGGCATATCTCGACTTGGGACGCACGTCGGCTAAAACTGTTCTGGAACCCGGCAAGACCTACTTCTTCTTGAACGATTTCAAGACAGGACAGCAGTTCATGATGGGCGACGACGTCAGAATGCAGAACGAACTGTTGGCCTATCCCGACAAATGGAACTATTCACGTATTGAGGAAAACTCGGACGCCATGCAGTTCAAGGCCCAAATGGACAGTATCTGTAACGCCATGAGGACCGAACTGGAGGAACATATCGCCCTGCGTCCCAACCTCTCGCAACGGTATATAGACTATGTCAAGGGCTGCTATATAGTTGGTCAAGGCGAGTCGATGATGCAGGCCCGCTTCCACTTGAGAAACAAACTGCCCAAGGAGTATATGGATTTTGTGACCACCGAGTTGTGGCAGAAAGTCCCCCAGCCCTACACCCTCCATCGTCCCTTCCCGACCTTCATGCGCGACTATCTGGACTATATGTCTCAGAAGGATTATGCCATCCCTGCCGGCAGCTATACCATGTATGTCAGCGATGCCCTCTTCTCGTCGGTGCTCCGCAAGAACAGGGCCGAGGGCAAGGTGGCTATTACCGACGACGAACTGGCATTGTTCGACCGCTATGCTGCCAGCTATAAGGCATTCCTAACTGCTCAGTTCAAGGCGCGTACAGAGGCTGGCGCTACAGGTGTCGACGATATTATTAATATCGACAGCGTGGCCTCGCAGCAGTTCAAACAGCAGGACTATGTAATGCAGCACAACGCCCTGTTGGAGCGTGAAGACATAGCAAAGGTGCTGCAAGAAGAAGCGCCTTTTTTCGATATTTACAAGCTTCAACAAGTGTTCGATGCGACGGGTGCCGACCAAGCCTTACGCGACATTGCACTGGCTCACCATTTCTATAAGCAGATTGACCAGACGCGTAAGCCACTTGCTCCCGCTGTGCAAGAATTCTTCGAGCAACGGGTCCATCTGCCTGCCGCCTTAAGTGCCGTCAAGACCATCAACGACAAGTACATCGCCATTGAGAATTCAGACTTTGCCAATGCCGCCAGCCTGCGTCCTTCAACAGATGTTGAGGGCATGAGCGATGGTGAGAAGATATTACGCAAGATCATCGAGCCATACAAAGGTCGCATCGTCTATCTCGACATCTGGGGCACGTGGTGCGGACCCTGCAAGCGTAATCTGAAGGAGTCGTGGAAGGTGAAAGAAGCCCTGAAGGACTACGACATCGTGTATCTCTATCTGGCCAACCGCAGCAGCGACGAATCGTGGAAAAATGTCATCAAGGAGTACAACCTCACTGGCCCCAACTGCGTACACTATAACCTGCCCGACGACCAGCAGAATGCTGTCGAGCATTATGTAGGAGTCAGCGGCTATCCCACCTACAAGCTTATCGACAAGGAGGGGAATATCCACGACCTCCACTGGCTGCACCACGAGGACATGAATAGTTTCATTGAACTCATCGACAAGTTAAACAAATAAACATCGAAGAGAACAATGAACAAGAAACCTATCATCACCGCACTGCTCGCTCTCGTTACAATGACGGGGCTGTGCCAAACCATCAATTGGAAGATAGAAGGAACTGTCTCCAATGCTAATCCAGAAGACACTTTGTCACTCATTGACATTGAGGAACAAAAGGAAGTCGCTACGTTGAAAGTAAGAGATGGCAGGATTACGCCCATAGGCGGAACTTTGAACAATCCCATTGTTTGTGGCATTGCCAAAGAGGGACGGCCGGGCTGGATATGCGCATTCGTGCTTGAGGAAGGAACGGTAACTGTCGATATTGACCTGAAGAAAGGCTATGTGCAGCATATCGGTGGTACACCCGTGAACGATGACCTGATGGCTGTGTTCTCAGAACAAAAGAATGCGCCAGATGACCTCCAGTTATCCCGTCAGAACATGTATGGCATCGTCAGTAACATTGTCGCAAAACATCCAAACCATATCGTTTCATCTTTTCTTGTAGGCTTTTGCAAAGGCATCTTTACTCCCTCTCAATCGCTCAGCCTGATTGGGAAGTTGGCGCCGGAACTTCAGGCAAACAGTAAGATAGGGATGCTTAAAGATAATCTGACCATCGCACAGGAGACCGAAGAGGGCAGGATGTTCAAGGAACTCACGGGCATATCACGAGACGGACAGCCCATAAAGCTCTCCGATTTTGTGGGGCGAGGCAAGTATGTCCTGACAGACTTTTGGGCTTCATGGTGTGGGCCTTGCAAGGCTGAGATGCCGGAAGTGATTGCGTTTTTTGAAAAGTACAAGGAAAAAGGCCTTGAAGTTATCGGTATAACAGTAAATGACAAGCCAGAGCTCTCAGACTCTGTTGTCCAAAAGATGAATATCCCTTTCCCACAGATCTACAAGTCGACTCCAATGTGCACCTATGGCGTAACGGCAATTCCTGAAACTATACTTTTCGCTCCCGACGGCACCATCCTCGCCCGTGGCCCTCGTGGTGAGGAGATAGAGAAGAAACTAGCTGAAATCTTTAAAGAACAATGAACAAGAACGCTCGACCTTTGGTCGCTTCGACACTTCGAAGAACCATCATCACCATCCTGCTCGCCCTCGTTGCAGTGGCAGGGCAGGCGCAAGTGAAGTGCCACGTTGAGGGCAAGATTATGACAGACAAGTATGGCGATGATGTGGTCGTCTGCAAGGATGGAACGGACTTGCGTGTTAATGACGATCCATCGCTGCACTACAAGGCTGTGAACGGGCGATTTGAGTGTGACATCGAAACTGACAACATAGAAATGTATGAGGTCAAACTTCCCCGACAGATGGACGAGGGTTCATGGTTCACAGCCAGATTCCTCGCTGAGAACGGAACGGTGTGGATTGAAATGTATGAAGACAGGGTTCCAAAGGTTAGGAGTACGGGCGAGGAGGACTTGCTGCTCCACCGATGCCGAGGAACTGGAACCGCTTATCAAGAAAGCGCTATACATCGAGTAAAACAAAGAACAGCAAAATAAAAGCGAATGAAATTATCATCCGCTTGTGAATTTCTTTATGAATGCTCCGTGCGGTGTGCGATGTGCTTGCCCTCGTCGCAGTGGCGGGTTTATAAGTATCTCATCATTGTGTCAAGATTGATGATTGAGACTTTTGCGAGGTCAGTTCTTGGCGTGTAAGTCTTCGTGTCGAATGGCATCAAGACGCTCCTGATCAAGGATACCCTCGTCCCACAGGCGGTTGGCCTCTGCGTCAAGTCTGGCTTGGAAATGCTGAGTAAGGACCATCTGAATCTCACGCGCATAACTCTCGCTATTATTAAAGGAGAACAGCTTGAGCAAATGTTGCTGGGTCGGGGTCAAGGTTGCTGCTTGCATAGTGGTATTGCTTGGTTTCTGAGTGCAAAAGTAGCGATTAATCTGATTCGGGCAAGGGATTTTGTGCGGAAAAACACGGAAGCGCGCTGAAAAATGCGGAAAAGTGGGTTGTGAGGGTGAAAAGTCAGACAGAAGTGCTATCTTTGCAACCGGAAAAAGATGTAAGATATTGCCGATAGGCATAAAGACAAAAGGATTATGTTCACGAAATTGATTGCTGAGCGCCTGGGACTGCGCGAGAAACAGGTGGCGGGGACGCTGGCGCTGCTGGATGGCGGTGCCACGATACCGTTCATTGCCCGATACAGAAAGGAACACACGGGTGCGCTGGATGAGGTGCAGATTGCTGCCATCAGCGAGCAGAACGAGCGCCTGAAGGAGATCCAGAAGCGCAAGGAGACGATCACGAAGACGATCACGGAGCTGGAGAAGATGACGCCCGAACTGGAGCAGCGTATCGCGGACTGCTGGGATGCTACGGAGCTGGAGGACATCTATCTGCCCTACAAACCGAAGCGACGGACGCGTGCACAGGTGGCGCGCGAACAGGGCCTGGAGCCGCTGGCCATGATGCTCCTTCGGCAGCGCGGGGCTGATCCCGAGGCGGCAGCCCGCCGCTTCATCAACGACGAGGTGCCGGATACGGCAGCGGCGCTGAAGGGTGCGCAGGACATCATCGCGGAGATGGTGAGCGAGGACGAACGTTCGCGCCAGACGGTGCGCGGCTGTTTCCGCCGCACGGCGGTCATCACCTCGAAGGTGGTGAAGGCGAAAGCGGACACCGAGGAGGCAGCGAAGTTCTCGGACTACTTCGACTGGAGCGAGCCGCTGAAGCGTTGCTCCAGCCATCGTCTGCTGGCAATGCGCCGCGGCGAGGCCGAAGGCGTCCTGCGCGTGAGCATCACGGTGGACGATGAGGAGATGGTGGAGCGGTTGCAGCAGAAGTGGAAAACCCACCCCCAAACCCCTCCCGTGAGGGAGGGGGGTAGCTGCGCGAGGATTATAGATGAGGCGGTTGCTGATGGCTATAAACGGTTACTCTGTCCGTCGATAGAGAACGAGTTTGCCGCGGCGAGCAAGGAGCGGGCCGACGAGGAGGCCATCCGTGTCTTCGCCGAGAACCTGCGCCAGCTGCTGCTGGGCGCGCCGCTGGGCCAAAAGCTCGTGATGGGTATTGACCCGGGCTTCCGCACGGGCTGCAAGGTGGTCTGTCTGGATGCGCAGGGGAACCTGCTGCACCACGAGGCCATCTTCCCGCATCCGCCTGTGCGCAAGCCTGCTGAGGCGGCTGAGGCTGTGGCGGAGATGATCAGGAAATACAAGGTGGAAGCCATCGCCATCGGTAACGGCACCGCCAGTCGCGAGACGAAGGGATTCATAGAGATGGTGGTAGAACAAACTGGTTCGCGCGACGCGCGGCCCAGCTTGTTCGTAGTCTCCGAGGACGGTGCTTCGGTCTATTCGGCATCAAAGGTGGCGCGTGAGGAGTTCCCCGACGAGGACGTCACGGTGCGTGGTGCCGTCAGCATCGGCCGCCGTCTGATGGACCCGCTGGCGGAGCTGGTGAAGATCGACCCGAAGAGCATCGGGGTAGGGCAGTACCAGCACGATGTGGACCAAGGCAAGCTGAAGAAGAGTCTGGACCAGACGGTGGAGAGCTGCGTGAACTCCGTGGGCGTGAACCTGAACACGGCCTCGGTGCATCTGCTGACCTATGTCAGCGGACTCGGCCCGGCACTGGCCAAGAACATTGTGGATTACCGTCGCGACAACGGTGCCTTCACGAGTCGCGCGCAGCTGAAGAAGGTGCCGCGCCTGGGGGCTGCTGCCTTCGAGCAGTGTGCAGGCTTCCTGCGCATCAGCGGTGCCAAGAACCCGCTGGACAACAGCGCCGTACACCCCGAGCGTTATGCGCTGGTGGAGCAGATGGCGAAGGACCAGGGGTGCACGGTGGCTGACCTCATTGCCGACAAGGAGCGTCGCGCACGCGTAGATATCAATAGGTATGTGAGTGCCGAGGTGGGCGTGCCCACGCTGACGGACATCATGAAGGAGCTGGAGAAGCCCGGGCGCGACCCGCGAACGGCCATCGAGGCGTTTGAGTTCGATAGCCGCGTGGCCAGCATCGAGGATCTCGTGGAGGGCATGGAGTTGCCGGGCATCGTCACGAACATCACTAACTTCGGCGCGTTCGTGGATATCGGCGTGCATCAGGACGGGCTCGTACACATCTCGCAGCTGGCGAACAAGTATGTGAGCCATCCCACGGATGTCGTGAAGCTGCACCAGCATGTGCGCGTCCGCATCACGGAAGTGGACCGGCGGCGCAACAGGATATCATTAAGCATGAAGGGACTCAACTAACGGAGTCCCTTCATTTGGTTTAGCTTGCGATGTTGGCGCGTATCTTGGTGAGATAGGCCTTCATGGCGTCCTCGTCGCGGTTGTCGATGATCTGGATGAGTTCCTTGAGCTCGGAGCGGATCATCTCCACCTTGGGTTTCGTGTGGGGGTTGAAGAGGATCTCGCGCAGGAGGGTGTCGTCCTCGGAGAGCACGCCGCGGGCGATGGTCATGTGGCGCTTGAAGGTGGTTCCCGGGGTGTCCTGGTGTTTCATGACGGCCGAGAAGACGAAGGTGGAGACGAAGGGGATGGAGAGGGAGTAGGACATCGTCTCGTCGTGCTCGGCGAAGGAGAGCTCCTTCAGGTTAAGGCCGAGGCGCGTGTAGAGGTCGCGGAAGAAGATGCGACCCATGTAGTCGCCCTCGTTGATGAGGATGGCGTTCTCGCTGGAGAGCTGCCCAAGGTTAGCGAAGGTGGGACCGAACATGGGGTGCGAGGAGGCATATCGGTGGCCGGTGCTCTCGTAGTACTCGCGGAAACCGGTCTTGACGCTGCTGATGTCGCTGAGGACGCAGTCCTTGCCGATATGCGGCAGCAGTTCATCGAAGACCTGCAGCGTATATTTCAGCGATACGGCATTGATGACGAACTCGGGGTTGAAGGCATCGACCTCGTCTAACGAGGTGAAGCGCTGGGTGTTGTAGAGGAAGCGCAGGCGCTGAGGGTCGTTGTCATAGACGGCCACTTCGTGGTCGAAGCTGAGCAGGTCGGTGAAGAACGACCCCATCTTGCCGGCACCGAGGATTAATATTCGCATTTTGTTCACGGCCGAAGGCCGTAGTTTAAGGTTTAAAGTTTAACGTTTAAGGAGGGCTGCGCGTAGTACTTTTAAGCCGCAGGCCATGTCCTACTTGTTCATTATCTCAATCTGTTGTCGGACGCTTTCGCTGTGGATGGCTTCATAGACGGTGCGGACAAATTCGGGATTCATACCGCAGAGAACGCCCTGCGCCCCACGCTTGTCGAGGATCTCGCTGTAGCGGGTGGTCTGCACGACGGTCATATTGTGGAGCTTCTTGTACTCTGCAATCTCACGGCTCACGCGCATACGCTTGGTGAGGAGATCCATGAGTTGGTTGTCGAGTTCGTCGATCTGCTTGCGCAGCTGGCTGATACTCTCGGTGACCTCCACGCTCTCGCGCACAACGAGGCGGTCGAGGATGAAGTCAAGCACCTCGGGCAGCACCTGCTGCTTGGCATCGCTCCATGCGCAGTCGGGGTTGCAGTGGCTCTCCACCATCAGTCCCTCGAAGCCGAGGTCCATGGCTTGCTGCGACAACGGGGCGATGAGGTCGCGGCGGCCGCCCATGTGACTGGGATCGCAGAGGATGGGCAGGGCAGGGAAGCGGCGCTTCAGCTCGATGGGCAGATGCCACATCGGCGGGTTGCGGTAGAGCTTGCTATCGACGCTGGAGAAGCCGCGGTGGATGGCGCCGAGGCGTTTGATGCCGGCGTTGTTGAGGCGTAGCAGTGCACCCGTCCACAGCTCGATGTCGGGGTTCACGGGGTTCTTGACGAAGACGGGGACATCGGTGCCCTTGAGGGCATCGGCGATGGCCTGCACGCTGAAGGGGTTGGCGGTGGTGCGGGCACCTACCCACAGGATGTCGATGCCTGCTTGCAGGGCAGCCTCTACATGCTCAGGGGTGGCCACCTCGGTGGCCAGCAGCATGCCCGTCTCGGCTTTCACGCGTTGCATCCACGGCAGCGCCTCGATGCCTTTGCCTTCGAAGCCGCCGGGCTTCGTGCGGGGCTTCCACACACCGGCACGGAAAATCTTGATGCCGTTGTTGGCCAGCTGCTTGGCGGTGTCCATGACTTGTTCCTCGGTCTCGGCCGAGCAGGGGCCGGCGATGACCATGGGGCGTTTCGCTTCGATGCCCGGAAGGGCGAGGTGAGTGATTTCTAAGTCCATATATGTTATGGTTTAAGGTTTAAAGTTTAATGTTTAAGGTTTAAAGATTAAGGTTTAAACTGCTCGCGAATGCGTGACAGCGCTTCGCGCATCTGTTCTTCCTTGGCGCACAGCGAGATGCGGATGTAGCGGTTGCCATTGGAGCCGAAGATGAAGCCGGGGGTGATGAAGACGCGGGCCTCGTGAAGCACTCGCTCAGTGAGGTCCTCGACATGGGCGTAGCTGTCTGGGATGCGCCCCCAGAGGAACATACCAGTTTGTGTGGGGTCGAAGGTGCAGCCGAGCGTCGTCATGATCTCCTCTGCGATGGCGCGGCGACGGGCGTAGGTGCGTATGTTCATCTCGCGGTGCCACTCCTCGGAGGTGTTCGTGAGCGCGTCAGCGGCGGCGAGCTGGATGGCGCGGAAGGTGCCGTTCTCGACGTTGGTCTTCACCTTCAGGATCCATTGTATGAACTGCGCGTTCGAGCAAAGCATGGCCACACGCCAGCCCGGCATGTTATGGCTCTTGGAGAGCGAGTTGAACTCGATGCAGCAGTCCTTGGCACCAGGAATCTGGAGGATAGAAAGAAGCCCCTTCCCGTCCTCCCCCAAGGGGGAGGTGTTATTTCCATGGGCACTTTGTTCTTCCCCCTTGGGGGAAGTTAGAAGGGGGCGGATAAAGGAGTAGGGGTTGTCGTTGACCACGATGATGCCGTGCTTCTGGGCGAAGGCCACGAGGCGCTCGTAGGTCTCGCGGCGCGCAGGAGCACCGGTCGGCATGTGGGGATAATTTGTCCACATCAGCTTGACGCGGCTGAGGTCCATTTGTTCAAGCTGTTCGAAGTCGGGCTGCCAGCCGCCAGCCTCGGTGAGGTCGTAGTTCACCACATTGGCACCAAGGAGCTTGGAGAGCGAGGTGTAGGTGGGGTAGCCCGGATTGGGCACGAGCACCGTGTCACCCGGATTCACGAAGGCCAGTGTGGCGTGCAGGATGCCTTCCTTGGAGCCGATGAGGGGCTGTATCTCGGTGGCAGGGTCGAGGGTGACACCGTACCACCGCTGGTAGAACGTGGCCATTGCTGTGCGCAGTTCGGGCGTGCCGATGGTGGGTTGGTAGCCGTGGGCATTGGCCTTGCGGGCCTCCTGGCAGAGCACCTCGATGGTATGCTCCGAGGGCGGCATGTCGGGGCTGCCGATGGCCAGAGAGATGATGTTCATTCCCTCAGCATTCAGGCGGGCCACCTCCTTGAGCTTGCGTGAGAAGTAGTACTCCTGAACGCTGGCGAGGCGGTCGGCCGGGCGGAATTGTGTGGATGTGTAGTGTTCCATAATCAAAAGGAAATCCCGCTCCTTGTGGGAAGCGGGATTCGTTATCTGTTTGTTTAGTAGTTGAACATGTAGTAATGTCTTCACTTCTGCACGCGTCTTCCCGCTTCACCTTGTCTGGGTAAAGTAATAATAGGAATAGACGTATGCGTTGTTGAGCTTCATGACAATGTTTTGTTATTTCCGACCGCAAAGTAACGCACTTTTTGCGAAACTACCAACTTTTTTACGCATTTTCTTCGTTTTGCGCATCATTTTGCTGGTGCAGTGACGTTCTTGCTGACGTGTGGACGGTTACTTTGCGATGATTGTCTTTCCTTTTGTGACGAAGACGCCGTGTTGCGGACGCTCCACGCGCTGGCCGATGAGATTGTAGTAGGTCACCTTCTCGGACAGGGCCGATGTCAGGGCATTGGGGGCTTCGATGGCATCCAGGATAGGCTCGAGACTCTGGAGCCATGTCGTCAGGTCGCTGACAATCTGTGTGTGATAGGCGAAGTCGGTCTTGAAGCCATAGCCGTGGTTAGCGACGTTGAGGGGTAGTGTGTGCACGGGCACATTGGCATTCTCGAGGGCTGTGATGTAGTTGAGGCTGTTGGCCTGCGGCACGGTGCGGTCACCGGTGCCCCAACAGAGGTAGGCGCGCGGCGTCTCGGCGGTCACCTGCTTCTCGTTGCTGTAGAGGTCAACCAATGCCTGTGAGGGGTTCGTGCCCAGCAGGTTGTCGCGGGAGCCTTGGTGGGTGTAAGAGGCATCCATCGTGATGACGGGGTAGAAGAGAACCTGGAAGGCGGGGCGCTCGTCGCCTGTGGTGTGTGTGGCGATGGTGCTGGCCAGATGGCCGCCGGCGCTGAAGCCCATGACACCGATCTGTGCGGGGCTGATGCCGAGGAGCTCAGCGTTGTCACGCAGGTACTTCATGGCAGCCTTGCCATCCTTGAGGGGCATATCCGGGGCTGTGGGAGGAGTGGTGTAGGTCAGCACGGCAACGGTGTAGCCCAGCTCGTTGAGCATGGGAGCCCAGTCGGAGCCCTCGCTGCTACCGGCGACATAGGCGTAGCCTCCACCGGGGATGACGAGCATGGCGCGACCCTTGGCCTGCTCAGCAGAGGCGGGGAAGAGCTGCAGGCGCGCCTTGGCCGATGATTCCAGTTTCACGGTGCTGAGGATGCCGACCTCGTTGATCGAGAAGATGCTGTTGGCGTCGGTGGCATTGTTCCAGAAACTGAGATGTTTGTCTGAGCTGTGATAGACGTTGATGAAGCGCCCATCCTCGGGGGCTGCGAGCAGGAAGCCGTTGGCGTGCTCTGCGAGGTTCCACTTGTAGGTGCCGTCGCCGAGAACCACAAGCTCGCCGCTTTTGCGCAGTGTCTGTGCTGTGTTCGAACGGTTATAGACCACGATGCCGTCGTAGGGGTCGCCCTGGAAAGCCCATTGGTAGGCGTCGCTCATGAGGTCGTCGGCAGAGGGGTTGTCGTTGCACTTGTAGCCAGGGTTGGCATTGCAGAAGTCCTCGCCATTACGCAAGGACAGGTTGTACCAATGCGCATCGTTGATGTCGGGTGAGGTGGTGAAAGGCATCTGGAAGACGGCTTCCACCTCAACGAGGTTCTCCTTGTCTTTCTCCACGGTGAGAGGTGTGTCGATGGAGTAGAGGGTATATGCATGCTTGACAAAGGTTGTAGGAACGCTTCTGATTGTCTCGCCTTCGATGCCGCTAAGCTTCTGCTCTTCCAGCAACTTGCCGTTCACGTCTTTAACGCGAAAGGTCACTTCAATGCCGCTATGGAAGAAGGTTTCGAGGGTGGCCAAAGCTTCCGCCGGGTCGAAGTCCACAGGATCAATGGCCGCAAAGAGATTACCATCATCTTCTTTCGTCCAAGTGTTGAGACAAACTCCTTTATTTGTGGAATAGCGTGTATTGAAGACCTTCCCGTTCGAGGTTAGGTAGTATTTATAGTCAGACTTTGTTGGCTCATTGGCATACAATGTCGATGTTTTTACTGCAACCGGCTCAATGGGGGCTCTCGAAATTAAAACATTGTAAAAGCCCGTTGCATCATAAGGAGCGGCATCACAGCACGTGAACTTTTTGTCGTTTACGCTGTAGAGATACTTGTTGTCTTCGTAGCTGATAAAGGCGAACTTGCCTTGGTTCTTGTAACTGGTATTAGCGGTACAAGTGAGGTAACCGTCCTGTGTGCCAAGTACTCCACGCTGTGTCTTCAGCGTGTAGGCCTTGGTGTTCTCAGTGATGGTGATGGCTGCTTGCAGCGAGGCACTGCTCAGTAGTGCCAACAGTGAAAGCACAATGAATCTAAGATGTTTCATCGAATATGTGATTTAGTTGGTTCGCTTCTTTGGTCTTTTCGCGTAAACGCGCTGCAAAGATAGCCCTTTTCAATTATTCGACAAAACTTTTCAAGCTTAAATGGCTGTCTGATGGGGAAAGAAAAAGGCTGCGTGAGGGATTTACCGTCACGCAGCCAGTCATAGAAGTCGTGTTTTTTTGTTAGATTTTCTTTCTTTTACGAGGAAGGCGTTATACGAGGCCCTGAGCCATCATAGCCTTGGCGACCTTCATGAAGCCAGCCACATTGGCGCCCTTCACGTAGTTGACATAGCCGTCGGGCTCGGTGCCGTACTTCACGCAGTTCTCGTGGATGTTCTCCATAATCCAGAGCAGCTTCTTGTCAACCTCCTCAGAGGACCAGCTCAGACGCTCGGAGTTCTGGGACATCTCCAGACCGCTGACGCTCACGCCACCAGCGTTGCTGGCCTTACCAGGAGAGTAGAGAATCTTAGCATCCTGGAACACCTTGATGGCACCCGGGGTGGAAGGCATGTTAGCACCCTCGGCCACAGCGATGCAGCCATTGGCAACGAGAGCCTTAGCAGCTTCTTCGTTGAGCTCGTTCTGCGTAGCGCAGGGGCAAGCGATGTCAGCCTTCTCGAACCAGGGCTTTGCGCCATCACCCACATACTTAGCAGAGGGATACTGCTCCACGTATTCGCGGATGCGGCCACGATAGACGTTCTTCAGCTCCATGATATAGTCGAGCTTAGCACGGTCGATGCCATCGGGATCGTAGATGTAACCGTCGGAATCGGACATGGTCATCACCTTACCACCGAGCTGGAGGATCTTCTCAGCGCAGTACTGAGCCACATTACCGGCACCGGAGATGAGCACCTTCTTGCCTTCGATGCTCTCGCCCTTTGTGCGCAGCATAGCACGGAGGAAATAGACGTTGCCGTAACCTGTAGCCTCGGGACGGATCAGTGAACCGCCGAACTCCAGACCCTTACCGGTCAGCACACCGCTGAACTCGCGGGTGAGCTTCTTGTACATACCGAACATGTAACCAACCTCACGGCCACCGACACCGATGTCACCAGCGGGAACGTCCACATCGGGACCGATGTGACGGGTGAGCTCCAGCATGAAGGCCTGGCAGAAACGCATCACCTCGGCATTGCTCTTGCCGCGGGGGCTGAAGTCGGAGCCGCCCTTGCCACCACCCATGGGCAGTGTGGTCAGGGAGTTCTTGAAGGTCTGCTCGAAAGCGAGGAACTTCAGGATACCGAGGTTCACGCTCTTGTGGAAACGGATACCGCCCTTGTACGGGCCAATGGCGTTGTTGTGCTGCACGCGGTAGCCCATATTTGTTTGTACATTTCCCTTGTCGTCGGTCCATGTCACGCGGAACTGATACACGCGATCGGGGATGCACAGACGTTCGATGAGGTTCACCTTATCGAACTCGGGGTGCTTGTTGTACTCTTCTTCAATGGTGCCCAACACCTCTTCAACGGCCTGGTGATACTCAGGCTCGCCCGGGAAGCGGCGTTTCAGGTCTTCTAAGACTTGTTTTGCGTCCATAATTGTGTTGTTTGGTTGTTGTTAGAGTGAGTTATCTCTGAATTCTGGCGCAAAGATAAGCATTTCGTCACAAACTACCACATAAAAATGACAAAAAGTTTGTGAAAAATAAGAAAATACTTGCTAAATGTCAAGACGGAAGAAATATTTGACCTTTTGTAAACGTAAATCGTATTTTATCATTACCTTTGTGCCAAAAATATGAGCTGATGATGAAAAGTCTTTCTTCATGTGTGCGCGCACGCGCGTTCCTCTTATTATTATTTATAGGTCCCATGGGTCTCTGTAGTCCTATGAAGGCTATGGAATCCACAGAAGCTACTGCTCCCAAGCGTGAGCTGCGTGCCGTATGGGTCACGACACTCAGTGGCTTGGACTGGCCGCGCACCAAGGCCACGAACGCGGCGACGCGCGCGCAGCAACAGCGTGAGTTGTGCCAGCTACTGGATCAGCTGAAGGCTGCAGGTATCAACACGGTGCTGCTGCAGACGCGTGTGCGTGGCTCCGTGATCTATCCTTCAGCCATTGAGCCGTGGGACGTTGCCCTGACGGGTGCTTTCGACCGTGACCCGGGCTATGACCCGCTTCGCTTTGCCATTGAGGAAACCCATCGACGCGGTATGGAGCTGCACGCGTGGGTGGTGACGATTCCGGCCTTCAAGCAGGCGGTGGCGAAGCAGATGGGTAGCCGTGGTCTGTTGAAGACGCATCCCGAGTTGCTGCGCAAACATGCAGACATGTACTATCTTGACCCGGGTTTGCCCGCAACGGCCGACTATCTGCTGCGGATTTGTCATGAGATAGTCAGTCGTTACGATGTTGATGGCCTTCATTTCGATTATATCCGTTATCCCGAGAATGCAGCCTCATTCAATGATGGCGCAACCTTCAAGCGTTATGCTGCAAAGGGTGTGGGCAAGGCTGCGTGGCGTCGTGACAACATCACCCGTATCGTTCGTCGCATCTACGAGGATGTCAAGGCCGTGAAGCCGTGGGTTCGTATCAGCAGTTCGCCCGTGGGTAAGTATGCAGATGTCAGCCGTTTTCCCTCGCGAGGTTGGAACGCCCGCGATGCCGTGCATCAGGATGCCGAGGGTTGGCTGCGCATGGGCATCCACGACATCCTGTTTCCCATGATGTACTTCGACGGCAATCACTTTTACCCCTTTGCTGCCGACTGGCAGGAACAATCCTTCGGGCGCTTCGTGGCTCCCGGACTGGGCATTTACTTTATGCACCCCAATGAGAAGAACTGGCCGTTGGGCGTGATAGAGCGTCAGCTGCATTACCTGCGTGATCAAGGTCTGGCCGGGCAGTGCTATTTTCGCAGCAAGTTCTTGACGGATAATGTGAAGGGGTTGTATGACTATCTGCGCAGCGACTTCTACGCCTTCCCGGCGATGCCTCCGGCTTGCACGTGGCTTGACAATGTCGCTCCTTCTGTGCCGACCCGCGCCGAGAGTGCTGAGGGAACGCTGGCGTGGTTGCCTTCGTCGGACAATATGGGCGGTGGCGTACGCTATAATGTCTATGCCTCGCGCGAGTGGCCCGTGGATGTGCGTAGTGCCAAGAACCTCGTTGCCACCTTGCAGCCTGCCACTCATTTCACTTACAATCGTCCGGCTTCCGTAGGCTACTTTTTTGCAGTCACGGCTGTTGACCGTTGTGGCAACGAGAGTGACGCCCTGCAGTTCTCCGATCATGCTGACAATGTAACTCATACCGTTGGTCGCCTACCGCTGGATGCTAAAGGCCATGTCCGCGGTCTCGTCTATCGTCCGTTGCCAACCGCTGAGCGCAAGGCGATGGAGAAAGCACAGCGTAAGGCACGTAAGAAGAAAAAGTAACAGCGCACGGAATGATTCGAAACGGATATATAACAGACGAAAGCCCCCGCCGATTGGCGAGGGCTTTCGTTTGATATGTATGTGCTGTAAGCTTACTTAGCGATACAGATGGATACACGGTTCTTGTCGTTCTCAGCGAAGGGCTGAACGGTGTCACCCTTAGCGTCAACAGTGATGCGAGCTGCGTCGATACCAGCGTCGGTGAGAGCCTTAGCAACGCCCTCGGCACGACCCTTGGAGTAGAACATGTTGATGCGGGGGTTACCGGTCTCAACGTCAGCATAACCAGTGACAGCCACCTTGGTCTCGGGGTTAGCCTTCAGGAAGTTGATGAGGTTGGTCACCTTACCCATCTCACCCTCGGGGATAACGGTCTCGCGGATGGAGTAGAAGACCTCAGTCTGCATCTCAGGAGCCTTCACGACAACGGGTTTCGGTTTCGGAGTCTCAACAACGGGAGCGGGAGTGGGCTCGGGCTCTTCGATAACAACGGGAACAGCCACGGGAATCACCTTCTCAGTCTTGCCGAGGGCGATCTTCAGGCCCAGGAGGGCGTTGAAGTACCAGTCAGCGTTAGCCTTCTCGTTCTTGTTCTCATCCACACCAGACTTGCTGTTGTACTTCTCGGTAGTACCGTTAGCCATCAACTCGAGGTTCAGGCTTACGCGCTTAGCGAGACGGAAGTCAAGGTCGAGACCTGCACGGCCTACGGGAACGATGCTGGTGCCGTCCCAGAGCTCGCGCATGTTGTACTGCGTAGCATAGTCAGCAGCCTCGTTGTTGTTGAAGCCGATGTTAGCGGCAGCACCCACGATGATGTTGAGGCCGAACCAACGCTTGGGGTTGTAACCTGCGATAGCGTTGATGATGTTGAACTTCACATCGAGACCGGGAGCTACATAGTTCCACTTGTAGGTGTCGTTGGTCTCAAAACCACCCTTGCTCTGCCAACCGTTAACGGCCAGACGGAGAGCCCACACGGGGCTGAACTGATAACCGATAGCCAGCTGAGCGTTCGGAGAAATGAGCTTGCCGAAGTCAGCCTCGCCAAGGGTGTACTGTGCACCGCCCTGCAGCTGCAGGAACCAGTGGTGATTGAACTCTACGCGCTCAGTCTCCTGTGCGCTAGCAGTCAGGCCTGATGCCATCAGGGCAGCTGCGAGAAGAATCTTTCCAATCTTCATTGTTGTTTAGAATAATTGAGGTTTAAATATTATTTTTGCTGTTTCAAAACACTTTAGACGGCGCAAAGGTAGCTATATTTTTGTTCTTGCCCAAAAGATTCTTGAATAATTTTATTAAAAAGTTGCATTTTGTTATTCTTTGGGCATAATTATGACACCTTCCTTGCGCATTCCGTCGATTTTTACGGTTAAAGGTTGCTCAAAATGGACTACTCGCACATGTTCCGTTTCCTCCACTGCGGGCAACGCATTAAGTAGTTCCTGATGGTAGATGCCGTCGCCCAGATAATCGTTAATGGTAAAGTAGCCCACGCCGAAGCTGGTGAGGTTCTGGAAAAAGTGGGTTCCTTGGCTGGGATCGACGCGGTAGTTCTGCAGGCCAGCTTCCACGATGACCTTCGCCGCTGAGATGGCAGGCCATTTCACAGGAATACCGAGCCAGGGGTCGCTGCTTCCCCAGCGTCCGGGGCCGACGAGGATATAACCCTCTCCGCTGTTCAGGTAACGGCGGTTGATGCGGTCGATTTCCTCTGCAATGGCGGGGTTGTGCGAAGCACTCCATCCTTCGGTCTTGATATATACGATGTCCTGAATATCGGTGAAGATGCCGTGTCCGATGGCGTTGTGGGAGCGCAGCACGCAGTCGTCATCCGGGATGGCGGTGAGGTCTTCGTCCAAATTCATCTTGTTGTCAACCATCGGACGTATTTGCAATAGGTAGAGTTCACCAGTGCGGTCGGCATGTATGTTGGCGGCAAGCTCGATTTCTACGGGACGCCGCATCTCTTCGTGGCCGTAGTACATAACCTTTTGTAGCAGCTCGGGGAGCGGGAACACGCCCTGCTGGAGCACGCCGCAGAAGGTGATGACCTTACGCCCGCCTTCGTAGATGCCGTCGCGGATGACCTGGTCATAGGGGTCGTAGGTGGAGGCGATATACTGGAGTGTACCGTCGGGTTCGGCGGCATTCACGCGCAGCTTCAGCAGATTGAAACCATCGTCCTTCAGGAATGTCACGGGCGGGTTGGCCAGGTCGAGGGCATAGAAGCGTGTCTGCGTCTCCTTCAGCGCAATCTCCATTTCCGAGGTCTGCAACACTTGATGCGGATGCGCAGGGCAGACGCGCAGGCACTGGCCGCCATCCACGATGTACTTACCCAGTCCGAGTGCGAGGTTGACGGTGCCCTCTGAGGCCTGCTCGTCGCCGATGGGGTAGTAGTTGACCGAGCGTGCCACGCCTGACAGGGTGGGGTAGAAGCGGTCGCCGTGGCGCTCACCGGCCACTTCCTGCAGGATTACGGCCATCTTCTCCTGGTCGATGACATTGCTCGTGGCGGTCATGTATGCTTTCGAGTCGCGGTAATAGACGCTGGCATAGACCGCTTTGATGGCATCTGACAGCATGTGCAGGCGTTCATATTTGTCATCCACGTGCGGAATCATGTAGGTGGAATAGATTCCTGCGAATGGTTGATAATGCGAGTCTTCCAATAGCGAGCTGGAGCGGATGGCGATGGGCGTATCTACCACGTCAAGGAAGGCCATCAGGTCGCCGATGAGGCGTGCAGGCAGGCGCGCATGTAAGAAATAGGTGAGAATCTCTTCATCGGGGATGTCGGATAGCGCCACCTGATAGAGTTCGTTGGTGTCCATGAACTCATCGAAGATGTCGGTGCAGAGCACCACCGTCTTAGGAATCATCACCTCGGCATTGGGATAGTCGTTCAGGTCGGCGTGGCGCTTGATGATATGGTCGATGAAGGCGATACCGCGTCCTTTACCGCCTAGCGAGCCGTCGCCGATGCGGGCGAAGTTGCTGTAGCGGTCGAAGCGCTCGCGCTGGAACACGGCCACCACGCCTTGGTTCTTCATGCGGCGGTAGCTGACGATGGCATCGAAGATAATCTGCCGGTGC